>ERZ808232.115-NODE-115-length-21540-cov-69.208518_pt1 | contig 21540 bp, 18 predicted proteins | sample MGYA00521281_ERZ808232 | MGnify/ENA primary metagenome ERZ808232 (study PRJEB31515, sample SAMN02941833) | indoor metagenome | biome: House; feature: Kitchen Counter; material: surface | place: USA: Illinois | collected 2012-02-13 ... | reverse complement strand
TTAAAGTAAACTTAAAGGGCCATTTCGTATAACGTGCATTATGTTAATTTTAGCTTTACTAAAACTATTTTTTGAGAACTAGGCTGTTATCCGACATAGACACCAACATATTCTATAAATATCTATAAGAATAAGTAATAGACAGATATTTCTTCCAAACTCACAAATCCGTATCTAATTTATTTCGATAAAATCAGCTGGATTAAAGCATTTAATGAATGTTCATAAATATTTTTTTTTGAAAGTCGATTCATTAAAAGAGCCCCTTTAATGGTCGAATTTACCATAAGAGCTAATTCGTAATTACTTACTTTAGTTATCATTGAAATATTTTCATCCAAATCATTTTTAAAAATATGTTCAATAATTCTTAACTCACTTTCAACTAATTGAAAGACTGCGCTCTGTAAAGTTTCAGAGAAGCTATCAGTTTCTGTAAGCATTGAATGAATACCGCACATTTCTTTTTTTTCAGCACATTGTATAAAAAAATTACGATATTCAAACAACTTGGCTTCTATAGAAGCATGAGAATTTATACGGGTCTCTAGTTCTAAAAGCTGATTCAATTTAAAATGACAATAGGCAATTCCCAAATCCGTCTTACTAGGAAAATGATAATGAATACTCGCCTTTTTGATCCCAATTTCATTAGCTAAATCAGAATAGCTAAAAGCATTAAAACCAACTTTTTGAATATATTTGTTCGCCAATTCTAAGATTTGATTATACGTTGAAATAGTCATTCTCCTTAATTATAATAATTTATTATGATAAATAAGTTTTAAATCAAATTTTAACAGGACTAAACCAGCACCAACTAACAGTACATCTTTAATAATAAAACTATCTATATGACCTAATTGTGGAATAATACTAAGCGTTGTTATACCAGTCAAGATAACTAAAAGGTCACCAATTAAGCCAATTTTAGGTTTAAAAAAACCAATTATTAACGCAATAAATGTAATATTTTCCACAACACCTAGGAAATAACTTGCACCATAATGACCAAAGAGCGTATATAGAATACTTAACCAAGATTTTGATAGTATTGGTTCTAAAGCAACAACCTCAAAATCGAACCATTTATAGGTACCAAATAAAACAAAAATGAAGATTACACTTAATTTTAATACTAAAATATCTGCTTGCTTATTTATGAAATTACTTAACAATTTACCCATATTTATTACTCAACATTTTTATAATCCTAATTAGCTAAGCCATTACTATTTTTAAATTTTTTATCTCTATTCATTTTGTAGTTGAAATAGAGATGTAGATAAAAATAATAATAAGAAAAGTAAGATTTAGTGTAGGAACTTTTCACTTAGAATTACCAATTTATATGACTTTAGATGCAATCTACCTACCAAAAGGTAGATTGTCAAGTCTATAAATTTAATTTTAGACAATTTACAATATTGACAATCTACCTACTAATAGGTAGATTTGATTTAAACAAAACCCAGTTTAATCAAAATTAAGGAATAAATAATGGAAACTAAACTCTTCTTACATGACCAATTGGTATCAATGTTATTAATAACTTCATTATATAGAGACTGTGTTATATAAAATTTTTATTTTAAAATAGTGGGAGATTTTTGATATGTTTAACTATTTAAAGGAAAAAAACTTTATTATTGCTGAAAAAAACAAAGGGGAATTTAATTTTATCTCATTATTAAGATGGTCTCTTGTAATTATATTTATATGGTTTGGAGGGATGAAATTTACACATTATGAAGCAATTGGAATAGCTCCATTTATTGAAAATAGCCCAATTGTTAGTTGGTTGCATAATCTATTTGGTATTCAAGGAGCTAGCTACTTTTTGGGTTGCATGGAGTTACTAACTGCATTTATTTTATTACTTGGTGCATTTAAGCCAATTTTATCTGCATTAGGTGGTTTAATGTCTGCAATAACATTTTTAATTACTCTAACATTTATGCTTACAACACCAGGTGTGATAGAACCGTCTGCTGGAGGTTTTCCTGCTCTTTCTGGTGCTCCAGGGCAATTCTTATTAAAAGATCTAGTTTTATTAGCTGCTTCATTGTGCATTTTAAAGGCATCAATAAATCGAAGAAATCCTTATTAATTTTATGAGTTAATAAAATTATATTCAAAATCAATTAATAATGAAAAGGCTATTTTATGACGTATAAGAAAACAATTGAGAGTATTGATAAATTAAATGTAGATCAATATCGTGTGACACAAAATAATGGCACAGAACGTCCATTTGAAGGTGAATATGATAAGCACTTTTTACCTGGTATTTATGTTGATATTGTGTCTGGTGAGCCATTATTTTCCTCAACAAAAAAATATAACTCAGGTTGTGGTTGGCCTGCTTTTTCTAAACCTATAGAAAATGTTACTGAGCATGCTGACTTTTCACATGGAATGCGTCGTGTTGAGGTTCGCTCAAAACACGCAAATAGCCATCTAGGTCATGTCTTTACAGACGGACCTCAATCTGATGGTGGGCTTCGTTATTGTATTAATTCTGCGGCTTTACGTTTTATTCCTTTGCTAGAAATGGAAAGACAGGGTTATGCTGATTATATAAAATATGTGGAGGTAAATACCTAATGGAACGTGCAATATTAGCTGGTGGTTGCTTTTGGGGGCTGCAAGATTTGATTCGTAAATTACCAGGTGTTGAACATACACGCGTAGGTTATACAAGTGGTGATATTGCCAATGCAACTTACCGTAACCATGGTACACATGCCGAAGCAATTGAAATCATATTTCATTCAAATATAATTAGTTACCGTAAATTACTTGAATTTTTTTTCCAAATTCATGATCCAAGTACGCTAAACCGTCAAGGTAATGATATTGGGACAAGTTACCGCTCGGGAATTTACTACACTACTGAAGAACAACATCAAATTGCATTAAAGACCATTCAAGATGTAAATTCTTCTGGGATTTGGCCAGGTAAGGTGCGAACAGAAGTAAAGGCGGCAAGTGATTTTTGGGAAGCTGAGCCAGAACACCAAGATTACTTAGAGCGATACCCCACTGGATATACATGCCACAGAGTCCGTCCTGATTGGGTTTTGCCTTAACTATGATTTTTTAATGCAACAGAACCTTCTAGATGCACATCCAAGCCTAAAAATAAGAGCAAATATATAAATAAATGCTCTTTTAGATGATCAATGATTAACGCATTGTGACGAATTCTTCAGCAGAAGTCGGATGAATTGCTAAAGTGTTATCGAAGTCTTTTTTAGTTGCTCCCATTTTTAAAGCAACAGCAAAGCCTTGCAGAATTTCATCCATACCGTATCCAATACCATGAATTCCGACCACTTTCTCATCAGTTCCTACACAAATTAATTTCATTTTTGTGAGTTGTCGATGTTCTGTTATCGCTGTATACATGGATGTAAAGGAAGAACTATAAATTTTGATGGTATCTTTACCAAATTTTTCTATGGCTTGATCTTCGGTTAATCCAACTGTTCCAATAGGTGGGTGACTAAACACCACAGTCGGAATATTTTCATAATCTAAATGTTCATTTGGCTTATTGTTAAATAAACGTTCAGACAGTCTTCGACCCGCTGCCACAGCAACAGGTGTTAACTCGACTTTACCTGTAATATCACCCACTGCATAAATGCCAGACTGTGTTGTATTTTGATATGCATCAACATGAATAAAGCGATTCTCGTTCAATTGAACTTGAGTCTTATTAAGATTGATCGCTTCAGTTGCAGGTTTTCTACCAATTGCCCAAATCAAGCAATCTACACTATGTTCTGTACCATCTTCTAGGTGTAATACAAGTGAGTTATCTTGAACTTTAGTCACTTTGTTAATCTGACTATGAGTATGCACGTTAATATTTTCACTGCGCATATTCTCTAATAGTGTTTTACCAAGGAAATGATCTAATCCACGCAAAGGCTGATGTTTACGAATAAATAATTGTACATTCGAACCCAATGCATTAAGAACACCTGCCAATTCCACAGCAATATAGCCAGAACCAACAATAGCAGTCCGCTTCGGTAAGTGTTCTAATCCGAAGAAACCATTGGAATCAATACCATATTCAGCACCTTCAATTTCAGGTTTGAATGCTTGAGTCCCCGTAGCAATTAAAATATGGTCAGCTGTGTACGTTTCACCATTTACTTCAATTGTTTGAGCATCTAAAAATTTTGCAAAACCTCGAATGACATCAACATTATTTTTAGCTAGTCCTGTGTCATACGATGTATGTATTCGGCTGATATAGGCTTGTCTGTTTTCAACTAATTTCTTCCAGTTAAAGGATTTCAATTCTGTATTAAAGCCATAGTCAGGACCATATTTATGAATCGCATCGGCAATTTGAGCTGAATACCACATCACTTTTTTAGGAACACATCCTACGTTGACACAGGTTCCACCAATATCACCCATTTCTATCAGTGCACATTTCTTACCATACATGGCAGCACGATTGACTGATGCAATACCGCCACTGCCTCCGCCAATCGCAATATAATCATAGTGTTTAGACATAAATGAAATTCCTGTTTTTTAGATTTAAAAAGTTAAAGACTTAAGCATTCATTTGAATGACAAATCTAAACTTAACATCTCCTGCTCTTAAACGTTGTAAAGCATCATTAACACCTACTAACGGTACAGTTTCTATTTCAGGACGAATATTTGCTAATAGACTAAAATCGAGCGTTTTTTCTGAATCGTGAGGTGTTCCTGTTAAAGAGCCTTGAATTTTACTTATACAGTAATAACAAATAGACTTGCGAATACTAAGTTATATAGAACCTGCTAGCAAATTAGGGGTGGTTATAAAGCGAACTTATAGAAAACATTTAACATAAAATCTCTTATACGCAGCCCAGGTTAATCCTGGGCTTTTTGTTCAATCTGATCCTTGGCCTCAAACATGCCAGGATTAGTAATCCGGATGTTTTCCTGACAATTTCCGCAAAGCATTAGCCCTGCAAAAAGCTGTACGTTTTCCCTTGAATCGCAGAAAGTACACGGTTTAGAAAGCTGAATAATATTAGTCATATTTTTGACTCCCAATAAAATTATTCTGGGCGTAGGCTGTACCTCTAACCTGCATATTGCGTATATCTTCTTTTTCCATATTCAACTTCATTAAGATGCCAATCAACATCATGTATACGCCACCAAAATCTTCATAATATTTTTCTTTAAAACAATTTTCTTGAGTAAAAGTCGTCAAAGCGTGATTCATATTTTTTTCAAAATCATTCACCAATGTTTCAATCCGACTGGCCTGCCGTTCAATACTGGCCATCTGCAAATTACTGGTCAGTAGATCCCGTAAATAAGTTCCTAATTTATCACCCTTCAACTGAGCCAAACGCTCATATTCTTGTGCGACTTGATTGTCTAATCTGACGGCAACGGTTCGAGTACTGTTCATGAAAAACTCCTACAATTTGTTTTCAATCTAAGCACCTAATTTCTAAAAAGTAACTATCAAATATAAGTAAACACTGTGTTAAGTTTTAATGATTACAGGTTAAATATTTAATATAAAAAGAGAAATTAACCTAAATATGTAAACAAAGCCGATTACAAGCTATCTTATTGTTTTGTAAGTAAATATTGCACTTTATCTGCAACAAAAAGTGTTTACAGCTAAACCTATGAAAAATAATAAAAATCATGCTAAAAGCGTAAACGCTTTCCAGATAGATGAAAAATCGCTGTATCCCTTATAGGATAAGGCTTTGGAGCCTTTATCTTTAGATGCGTGGTGTGTGAACCAAAAATTGCCGGTATGTACCGGCTCCCAATCCATTTAATTGACTTAACTGACAGTAAAGATAGTGCTTGGCCAAAAGAGATCCTGACTATTGTGTGTCTAAGGGAAAAAATCTATAAGCGGAAACTCTAGCCTACAGATCAAAAATAACACCCAAGTTGAAACGCTCTCACATGCGATTTCAGCCACATTTTTACATAAGACATAGAATCGACTATTGAAATGAGTAATCAGGTCAAAAAACGCAAATGAGCGCCAAATAGAGACTATTTTTATTCTAATCGGGATGAATAGAGCGAGTGTCTACGAGCGAAGCACCAAAATTCGCACCTCGACTCTCTGAAAAACAGCTTTTTAGGCTGTGAAGTCTAAATAAGCGTAAATCACATGCAGAAAATTGGGCCTAGATCGAGCGTAGCGAGTAAAAAAGCTTTATGAGCGAAGCGAATTCCGAGTTGCTTTTGCTCTTGCCTTTGCTTTTTCTCAAAGTCACAACAGAATGATCCAAAAAATTGCCCCACGAATCGAGCGAAAGCGAGATTCAATAGAGTTTGAGCGTAGCGAAAACCAAGGGCAATTTTTCTTTGCCAAGGCTTTTAATTATTTTTAAGTTTTTAAATGCTTTTAGATAAGCTGAAAGCCTTTATGTACAAGCTTCTTAAGCTTAATTAAACTAGGTTTATCGACCTATTAAACTAGGTTTATCGACCTATTAAACTAGGTTTATCGACCTATTAAACTAGGTTTATCGACCTTAAAGATAGGTTTATCGACCCATTAAAATAGACAGATTTACAAATTAATTAAACTAGGTTAAGTTACAACCTAATTAATTATAACTTTATTATTAAAAATGGCTGAGTTAGTAGTAAAAGATAATGCCCTAATTCAAGCTAGTTACACCTTAGATATGGTGGAACAACGCTTAATTCTGTTGGCGATTGCTGAGGCAAGAGAGACTGGTCATGGTATTACAGAGAATAGTTTGCTAGAGGTTCATGCAAGCAGCTATATCAATACATTTAATGTGGAAAAGCACACAGCATACACTGTACTTCGTGAAGCCTCTAAAAGCCTATTTGACCGTTATGTCACTTATCATGATATCAATCCTAAGACTGGCAAAGACCGTAGTTTCCACTGCCGCTGGGTAGATAAAATTGGGTATGAACAACATTCTGGAATTGTTTTTTTACGATTTACTCAAGACATTGTCCCCCTAATCACCAGATTAGAAGAAAATTTTACAAAATATGAGCTACAACAAGTTTCTAGATTAACAAGCTCATATGCTATTCGCTTGTATGAGTTATTAATTCAATGGAGATCTAATGGGAAAACACCGCTATTCGACTTGCTGACTTTCAGACAACAACTTGGAGTTGAAGTTCATCAGTATAAAACTATGAGTAACTTTAAAACTTACGTTTTAGACTTTGCACTAAAACAAGTTAATGAGCTAACAGACATAACTGCAAAATATGAACAACATAAACAAGGACGTTCGATTTCTGGATTCTCATTTACTTTAAAACAAAAGAAAACTATTTCTCCGTCTATAGAGCAGAAAAGAGAGGCTACTCCACTAGAGTTATTTTCTAGAATGACCGATAAGCAGCGTCATTTTTTTGCTAATAAGCTCTCTGAATTACATGAGATGGGTAACTATTCTCAAGGCACCGAAAGCTTTGAACAGTTTGCTGTTCGTATTGCAGAGATGCTAAAAGACCAGAATACATTTCAGGAGTTACTCCCACACCTAAAAAAAGTAGGCTTTCAAACTGCGTAAAATATAAGCTTGCTCATTTGTCTATTAGACAGTCTAATAGACAACACATTTTGACAAGATTAGGCATAGTTTTACACCATGAAAAGTCTTTCAGTTCTTGAATTATCTAAGCTGTACAACATAAATAGACAAACAATTTACAATCATATAAATAAAGGAATTTTAAGTAAAAATTCTGATAATAAGATTGATTTGGCTGAAGCTATTCGAGTATTTGGTGAACCCATTAGAAAACAGGATGTAAAAGAAACTGTAAAAGTGGATAGTCCAAATTCGGCAGAAGTTTTACTGCTTAGACAGCAGATAGACATACTAAAAAATCAGCTAGATGATGCAAAAGATAGAGAATCGTTCTATCAGAATCAGATTGAAACAATGCAACGTCTTTTAGAGGCCCCAAAACCTCATATCCCTACGTCTATCGACCCTGAACCTACTCAGGCTGAGCAGATTACAGAGGACAAAGAAGAAGTTATCGCCATGCCTCAGAAAGAACCGGATACGAGTGAAAATAAGCGGATTCCAGTGCCGGAGCAAGTTGAACAGGAACCGGAGAAAAGGGGCTTTTGGAGCCGTTTTTTTAGACCCTATGATTAACCACGATTGTTTAACTGATATGAACAAAGTCGTGAAACTTTGATTAAATAACAAGCGTGGAACGTGAAAAATCATAAAAAAAGCCCGAACAGTGATGCTCGGGCTATAAACTTTGAAATAAGTATATGAATTTCAAGGTAAATTATAACACGTTTCGTATAAGGTGTATTATGTTAATTTTAGAAAAACCATAAAATAGAATAAGCGTTATTTTACTAATTCATAAAAAATTTAATATTAATCTATTCATATTTTTTTTTCTCATTATCATAACCTTACGAATTAAAATGATGTTTGTTCAATATGTCTATTTATGAAAAAATCCTTAATGAAATTAAAGCCGATTACTACATCCAAAATTATGCAAATGATGGTCAAAGATTCATAGCTTGGTATTTATTCAATATTTTAAAGCAGGATAGAAATCAAACTAAAGATGCTATTACTGATGGAGCAGATGATAAGCAAATAGATGCAATTGTAGTTGATGATGAAAAGCAGTTAATTCACATAATTCAAGGAAAATTTACCTCTGGCAATCAAATAGATGCTGAGCCACTAAGGGAAGTTTTATCTTCATGGATTCAATTAAGAGATTTAGTAAAACTACAACAGGTATCAAATGCAAAATTACAAGTCAAACTCGCTGAAGTTGCAAAAGCTTTTGAAGATGAGTATGAAGTTAATTTCGAATTAATCACAACAAGTAACTTAACTGATTCTGCAAAAAAAGACTTAGAAACATTCCAAAAAAGCCTAGCAGAAATTTCAGAAAATGAAGATTTTGATGCAACTATTTCTTTAGTTGATGAGTCTGAGTTAACTAGACGATATGAATTAGCGCTTGAAACTGATAACCCTCAAATTAATTACACTTTAGATTTATCTGATAGTCAATTTATGGACATTGAGTTAGCAGGAACTAAAGTGATTGTTGGAGCAATTCCATTAAAAGAAGTTGTAAAAATACAAGGTATTAAAGACGGTTCACTATTCCAAAAAAATGTAAGACAAAGTTTAGGTAACAGTAATACTGTTAACAAAAAAATTAGACAAACTCTACTTGGTGATAAGCATAAAGACTTTTTCTTTTTCCATAATGGCATCACAGCTATTTGTGACAGAATGGATTTAGAAAATAATAAATTAAAAATGTATGGATTAAGTGTCGTTAATGGATGCCAGTCTTTAAATACTATTCAAAGCTGTAGTGAAACAGTTAAAAAACTAGAAGAGACGTATGTTTTATTCAGATTCTATGAAATTCCACAAAGAGATAGAGCAGATTTAATCAGTATCAATACAAACTCTCAAAGTGCTGTAAAACCTAGAGATTTAAGAAGTAATGATAAAAGAGTTCTAAACTTAAAACGGCAGTTTGAACAAAAATATGCTCAGGGATATTTTATTACGAAACGTGGTGAAGTGGCTCCCTCAGACAAAGATAAAAATTATGTTATAGATCTATCTGATTTAGGAAAATATTTAATTGCTTGGCACTCCCAGCGCCCAAATATTTCATATGGTGAAACCAAAATATTTGATAAATATTTTGAGATTCTTTTTAAACGAGATTACAAACCTGAAAATATACAAGCTTTAAATTTGTGGATGACAGCGATTAAAAAGAATTGGGTTGAAAGTAATCCTCTTAAACTAAACGAAACTCTCTTATCAATGAAAGCTTATGCACCTTTCCATCACTTATATGCAATCTCTATTATGTTCTCCATCGCAAACAATCAGCAAGACAGAGTACCTGAGCCTCATATAACTTGGACTAATGCAAACACAGCAAATATGGTAGATCAAATTATTAAAATGACAGCTAGTTGTCTTAATTCTGCATTAAAATCGGCTTCTACTAGAACGGTTCCTAATAATGGGATTTTTAGCCCACAGAACTGGATTAAATCCAAACAAAGTTTGAACGATATTAACTTTGCAATACAAAACTATATAGATATGCTTGGCTCTATAGATATGGATGGTGCTGAAGAAAGATATAAAAAATTAATAGATACCTTAGAAATGAATCAAACAAATTTTGAATATAGATTACAAGCAGATTAAAAATATAAGGTAGAAAAAACCGCTCTTTATGAGCGGTTTTGAATACTAGGGGAGCCTGCTGAATTGATACTATCTTAGGTTTAAAACTTACATTGCAACATGCTTAAAATTTTAAAAAAAATAATAAAAATAGGAGCTTAAGGCTCCCATTTTTGATTTTATATAAGGTGTATTATCTTGATTTTAGAAAAACTACAAGAGATTAATGACAAAAATCGTATTCATTTTAGTACAAACTAATTTAAAAAAGCCCAATTATTAATAAATTGGGCTTTTTTAATTAATATGATCTTAATAATGAGTCAAGGGCCTGTCTTTGCTCTTCAGCATATCTGTTATCTTCCAAAGCTAAATTTTTTCTCATACGCTCAAAACTATTTTTAATATCATCATCTATAAAACGTTGAGCACTAGAACGATTCTTTACTGATAAGGCAAGAATAGCTAATGACTTTGCTGTTCTGCGATCTTCATTTTGTTTAATGTAATCTACCAATCTAACTTCAGGAAGAGCTCCTAACTTTTTCCACATTTCATATTGTTGCTCTTTTGCTTTTTCCTGTACAGCTTGTCCAGCACCTTTTGCAAGACCTGCAACACTATCCCAAAACCCCATTTTTTATCTCCTAGTTACGCTTTGATATTTTTAAATTAATAGTTCAATGTTTACTAATAAAAGTATTTCTTGCTATATTTCCTACGGTATTTGTAGAAACTGAATCAAAAGTTGCACCAACAACTCCCCCTAATAGAGGAATTGTCTTACCTAAATTAATAATGCCTTTTTCGCCGAACTTAGTAAGTAACCGAAATCCTACTTTTTGATTTATTGCTGTAATAGTTTTACCACTAATATTCTTTATTGCATTTTCTGCTAGTTTTTTTCCAACTACAATACCTACATCTTTTAAAATATCTTTTGCAGCATTTCCTGTTAAGCAGACAAAAACTAAAGATTTAACTCTGTCATCACTTAAATCATGGCCCCCCATATGAGCAATAGCTGCAATCATACGAATTTGAACATACATAACACTTGCTACATTAGCCGGGATTGCTATAGGTAGTGTGATAATTCCACCTAGCCCTGTTAAAAATCCAGAAGTGCCTGCTTTAGTATTCTGCCATCTAATTAAGGAATTGGCCTGATCATATAAACTATCATTTCTTTTCATATAGTCTTCTGCTAAATCGTAAGCAGAGTCTAATCCAGCTACCCCTTGTACTGCTTTTTCATAAGACCAATTTAATAAAGTCATGACCTTGTTTTCTGTTAAATCATTTGCCATTTTTTTTAATCTTTTAGTAAGTTCAATATTCTGATTATAAACATAAAAATATATATTTAATCTGAAAATTATTCTAAAGCGTCAAGATTTGACGCTTTAGAATAAGAACCATATCAATACAGCTATACCCTTCCATTTAACATAATAGCGCTTATACGAAACGCATCTAAAAATAGTTTTATATTTCAAAAAGTTATGTTATAAAAAATTAGGGCGCAAGACCTAAAAAGCCGACTTGGAAACAAGTCGGCTTTTTATTAAGCAAATCTGTAACTTTTAGCCAATAAAATTGATCAAAAAGCACTCATTTTTTGCGTTTTTCCCGATTTCTCAATGGTCACAGTTTAGAAATAATCCCCAATTTCTGCGGACAACTCTTGGGATAAAATAGGCCAACTTTGTAAGCTAAAACTTACATAGATTTAAGGGTTTTGCTGATTGGTAATCCAAGGTATTAGCCCTATGATGAATACATAAGGGAACTGGATGTTTCCAGAAAACAAGAATAAGAAAATAGCGCAAGGAATGGGCAGCACGAGATCAGTAAGACGAGCAACCCGATATAAAAAAGCCCGACAGGATGTCGGGCTTTTTTATATCTAAAATTTGGTTCATATAATTACCAAAATTTTAGCAATTGAGTTTTACTTATCTTGAGTAAACGTACTTGGGGCTGAAAATTATCAATTAAGTCCTTTGTTAAAGGTTTACCACGTTGATTTTGACAAAACTCTTCCATCATTTTGTTATAAATTTTACGTATTTCCAATCCTGCTTTTTTTTGTTTCATACCTAAAAGTTCTGACGATGCCAAAAAAATAGGCTCAATATCCTTAGGATTATGGCCTCTAATATACTTCCCATCAGCATATTCTACTCGTCGAAGAACTCTTAATATCTCTCTTCTTATTTCCTCTATAGCAGCATACTTTGAACATATAATTCCTGTATAGATACCACTAATGATTCCACTGATCACACCAGTAACTAAACTCAAAAAAATATCCATAACCATCTCTTAACAACTAGCAAAAAATGGTTCAATCTGTGGGCGCTGTTTTTGTGATTCAATCCAAAGTGAATGCTTAGATTGAACACGCATTAACAAATCGGCACTGATCCCTAAAGCATCATTTAAACGCAAAGCTATATCTGCCGTTATTGGTGCCTTACCATTAATAATTCGAGAAAGTAATGGACGTGTCACTTTGATACGTTCTGCAAGCTCTGTAATGGTGATCGCTTGTCCTTCATCTTTTAAGCCATCTAGCCATTCCGAAACTAATTCTCCTGCATGTGCTGGATTATGCATCATCATTATATTCACCCTACTTAATGATAGTCTTGATAATCTACGATATGAGCATTACCGTTTTTAAATATAAAAGTCATCCGCCAATTGGCATTTACTGTAATCGACCAATGATCTTTTAACTTACCTTTCAAAGGATGAAGCTTCCATCCAGGGAACTGCATGTCATCAATGCTTTGAGCTTCATTCAGAGCAGTTAACTGTCTTTTTAACTTCATGGAATGAGCAGGTTGAATACCTGCTGTAGAGCCTGATTCAAAAAACTTCTCTAGCCCTTTATGCTTAAAATTTACAATCACGCAAAGATCATCCTTTGTATAGTTTTACTATACATTAAATTGTATAGTAAAACTATACAAAGTGTAAAATCCAATAACTAATCATTTAGCATTTAACATAAATTTTCTTATAAATCGCACATAAAGTCAGGTTTCTTAGTTCAATTACTCATCCTAAGTTAATCCACGATATCAACAACTTAATTTTGAGATATAAGCCTTAATAAGTATAATCTTCATAAATTTTCTAAAGTTTATTATTTAGGGTATTTTTAATGCCTCTGGGGAGAAATTTTGTCTAAGGTAAAAACGCATTATGATAATTTAAAAGTATCAAGAAATGCTCCTCAAGAAGTGATTAGAGCGGCATATAAAGTGCTATCTCAGAAACATCATCCTGATCGAAATCAAGGTGATCCAAATGCCTCTCATATCATGAAGATAATAAATCACGCTTACGAAACATTGTCTGACCCAATAAAACGTAGGGAACATGATTTATGGATTGAAAAGCAGGAAAAAGCCAATGGCTTAGGAGTTAATAAACATTATGAACAACAACCAACACAAGGCATGCAAGAGGATCTGAAAAAGAAATTCGGTGATGAATGGGTTAAGGAAAATCAAGAATGGATTAATCGGTATCAGGATCGTAAAAACAATAAAAATCAAGATTCTCCCCCATCTAAGCTAGATAAATTTTTTGAAAAGATCAGAGCGTTTATATCTTTTTGTTGGGGAGTTATTGTCTGGGCGGTAGTATTCGGAATTGCAGGGATATTTATCTATTTTCAGTTCTTTTCAAATGAAAAGACAGGATATAGTGATAATTCTATTGCCTCAGAAATACCATTTATAGAAGAAGCTGAGACACCTCAAACATTACCACATACTGGATATACAAATAAAACTGGCCTCATTGGTGTTGCACCCTTACAAATTAAGGTCAGTTATGGTGATAACTATTGGGTCAAAATTGTAGATAGTTTTAATGAGACTGAAGTCGCTAGCTATTTCATTAGATCAGGCGAAGTATTAAATGTAGATCTACCTCTAGGAAGCTATAAAATTAGATATGCTTATGGTCAAAATTGGTTCGGTGAACAGAAGCTCTTTGGTAAAAATACGGCTTATGCTCAAGCCGATGAGATAATGCATTTTGGATTTGATGGCTATTCTTATAATGGATATACAATTGAACTGATCAGCCAAGTAAATGGAAATTTACATACTTCTGGCATAAGCCAAGAACAGTTTTAATATCCAATATTTTGTAAGAATAAGAAATTTTATTTAACATAAAATCTCTTATACGCAGCCCAGGTTAATCCTGGGCTTTTTGTTCAATCTGATCCTTGGCCTCAAACATGCCAGGATTAGTAATCCGGATGTTTTCCTGACAATTTCCGCAAAGCATTAGCCCTGCAAAAAGCTGTACGTTTTCCCTTGAATCGCAGAAAGTACACGGTTTAGAAAGCTGAATAATATTAGTCATATTTTTGACTCCCAATAAAATTATTCTGGGCGTAGGCTGTACCTCTAACCTGCATATTGCGTATATCTTCTTTTTCCATATTCAACTTCATTAAGATGCCAATCAACATCATGTATACGCCACCAAAATCTTCATAATATTTTTCTTTAAAACAATTTTCTTGAGTAAAAGTCGTCAAAGCGTGATTCATATTTTTTTCAAAATCATTCACCAATGTTTCAATCCGACTGGCCTGCCGTTCAATACTGGCCATCTGCAAATTACTGGTCAGTAGATCCCGTAAATAAGTTCCTAATTTATCACCCTTCAACTGAGCCAAACGCTCATATTCTTGTGCGACTTGATTGTCTAATCTGACGGCAACGGTTCGAGTACTGTTCATGAAAAACTCCTACAATTTGTTTTCAATCTAAGCACCTAATTTCTAAAAAGTAACTATCAAATATAAGTAAACACTGTGTTAAGTTTTAATGATTACAGGTTAAATATTTAATATAAAAAGAGAAATTAACCTAAATATGTAAACAAAGCCGATTACAAGCTATCTTATTGTTTTGTAAGTAAATATTGCACTTTATCTGCAACAAAAAGTGTTTACAGCTAAACCTATGAAAAATAATAAAAATCATGCTAAAAGCGTAAACGCTTTCCAGATAGATGAAAAATCGCTGTATCCCTTATAGGATAAGGCTTTGGAGCCTTTATCTTTAGATGCGTGGTGTGTGAACCAAAAATTGCCGGTATGTACCGGCTCCCAATCCATTTAATTGACTTAACTGACAGTAAAGATAGTGCTTGGCCAAAAGAGATCCTGACTATTGTGTGTCTAAGGGAAAAAATCTATAAGCGGAAACTCTAGCCTACAGATCAAAAATAACACCCAAGTTGAAACGCTCTCACATGCGATTTCAGCCACATTTTTACATAAGACATAGAATCGACTATTGAAATGAGTAATCAGGTCAAAAAACGCAAATGAGCGCCAAATAGAGACTATTTTTATTCTAATCGGGATGAATAGAGCGAGTGTCTACGAGCGAAGCACCAAAATTCGCACCTCGACTCTCTGAAAAACAGCTTTTTAGGCTGTGAAGTCTAAATAAGCGTAAATCACATGCAGAAAATTGGGCCTAGATCGAGCGTAGCGAGTAAAAAAGCTTTATGAGCGAAGCGAATTCCGAGTTGCTTTTGCTCTTGCCTTTGCTTTTTCTCAAAGTCACAACAGAATGATCCAAAAAATTGCCCCACGAATCGAGCGAAAGCGAGATTCAATAGAGTTTGAGCGTAGCGAAAACCAAGGGCAATTTTTCTTTGCCAAGGCTTTTAATTATTTTTAAGTTTTTAAATGCTTTTAGATAAGCTGAAAGCCTTTATGTACAAGCTTCTTAAGCTTAATTAAACTAGGTTTATCGACCTATTAAACTAGGTTTATCGACCTATTAAACTAGGTTTATCGACCTATTAAACTAGGTTTATCGACCTTAAAGATAGGTTTATCGACCCATTAAAATAGACAGATTTACAAATTAATTAAACTAGGTTAAGTTACAACCTAATTAATTATAACTTTATTATTAAAAATGGCTGAGTTAGTAGTAAAAGATAATGCCCTAATTCAAGCTAGTTACACCTTAGATATGGTGGAACAACGCTTAATTCTGTTGGCGATTGCTGAGGCAAGAGAGACTGGTCATGGTATTACAGAGAATAGTTTGCTAGAGGTTCATGCAAGCAGCTATATCAATACATTTAATGTGGAAAAGCACACAGCATACACTGTACTTCGTGAAGCCTCTAAAAGCCTATTTGACCGTTATGTCACTTATCATGATATCAATCCTAAGACTGGCAAAGACCGTAGTTTCCACTGCCGCTGGGTAGATAAAATTGGGTATGAACAACATTCTGGAATTGTTTTTTTACGATTTACTCAAGACATTGTCCCCCTAATCACCAGATTAGAAGAAAATTTTACAAAATATGAGCTACAACAAGTTTCTAGATTAACAAGCTCATATGCTATTCGCTTGTATGAGTTATTAATTCAATGGAGATCTAATGGGAAAACACCGCTATTCGACTTGCTGACTTTCAGACAACAACTTGGAGTTGAAGTTCATCAGTATAAAACTATGAGTAACTTTAAAACTTACGTTTTAGACTTTGCACTAAAACAAGTTAATGAGCTAACAGACATAACTGCAAAATATGAACAACATAAACAAGGACGTTCGATTTCTGGATTCTCATTTACTTTAAAACAAAAGAAAACTATTTCTCCGTCTATAGAGCAGAAAAGAGAGGCTACTCCACTAGAGTTATTTTCTAGAATGACCGATAAGCAGCGTCATTTTTTTGCTAATAAGCTCTCTGAATTACATGAGATGGGTAACTATTCTCAAGGCACCGAAAGCTTTGAACAGTTTGCTGTTCGTATTGCAGAGATGCTAAAAGACCAGAATACATTTCAGGAGTTACTCCCACACCTAAAAAAAGTAGGCTTTCAAACTGCGTAAAATATAAGCTTGCTCATTTGTCTATTAGACAGTCTAATAGACAACACATTTTGACAAGATTAGGCATAGTTTTACACCATGAAAAGTCTTTCAGTTCTTGAATTATCTAAGCTGTACAACATAAATAGACAAACAATTTACAATCATATAAATAAAGGAATTTTAAGTAAAAATTCTGATAATAAGATTGATTTGGCTGAAGCTATTCGAGTATTTGGTGAACCCATTAGAAAACAGGATGTAAAAGAAACTGTAAAAGTGGATAGTCCAAATTCGGCAGAAGTTTTACTGCTTAGACAGCAGATAGACATACTAAAAAATCAGCTAGATGATGCAAAAGATAGAGAATCGTTCTATCAGAATCAGATTGAAACAATGCAACGTCTTTTAGAGGCCCCAAAACCTCATATCCCTACGTCTATCGACCCTGAACCTACTCAGGCTGAGCAGATTACAGAGGACAAAGAAGAAGTTATCGCCATGCCTCAGAAAGAACCGGATACGAGTGAAAATAAGCGGATTCCAGTGCCGGAGCAAGTTGAACAGGAACCGGAGAAAAGGGGCTTTTGGAGCCGTTTTTTTAGACCCTATGATTAACCACGATTGTTTAACTGATATGAACAAAGTCGTGAAACTTTGATTAAATAACAAGCGTGGAACGTGAAAAATCATAAAAAAAGCCCGAACAGTGATGCTCGGGCTATAAACTTTGAAATAAGTATATGAATTTCAAGGTAAATTATAACACGTTTCGTATAAGGTGTATTATGTTAATTTTAGAAAAACCATAAAATAGAATAAGCGTTATTTTACTAATTCATAAAAAATTTAATATTAATCTATTCATATTTTTTTTTCTCATTATCATAACCTTACGAATTAAAATGATGTTTGTTCAATATGTCTATTTATGAAAAAATCCTTAATGAAATTAAAGCCGATTACTACATCCAAAATTATGCAAATGATGGTCAAAGATTCATAGCTTGGTATTTATTCAATATTTTAAAGCAGGATAGAAATCAAACTAAAGATGCTATTACTGATGGAGCAGATGATAAGCAAATAGATGCAATTGTAGTTGATGATGAAAAGCAGTTAATTCACATAATTCAAGGAAAATTTACCTCTGGCAATCAAATAGATGCTGAGCCACTAAGGGAAGTTTTATCTTCATGGATTCAATTAAGAGATTTAGTAAAACTACAACAGGTATCAAATGCAAAATTACAAGTCAAACTCGCTGAAGTTGCAAAAGCTTTTGAAGATGAGTATGAAGTTAATTTCGAATTAATCACAACAAGTAACTTAACTGATTCTGCAAAAAAAGACTTAGAAACATTCCAAAAAAGCCTAGCAGAAATTTCAGAAAATGAAGATTTTGATGCAACTATTTCTTTAGTTGATGAGTCTGAGTTAACTAGACGATATGAATTAGCGCTTGAAACTGATAACCCTCAAATTAATTACACTTTAGATTTATCTGATAGTCAATTTATGGACATTGAGTTAGCAGGAACTAAAGTGATTGTTGGAGCAATTCCATTAAAAGAAGTTGTAAAAATACAAGGTATTAAAGACGGTTCACTATTCCAAAAAAATGTAAGACAAAGTTTAGGTAACAGTAATACTGTTAACAAAAAAATTAGACAAACTCTACTTGGTGATAAGCATAAAGACTTTTTCTTTTTCCATAATGGCATCACAGCTATTTGTGACAGAATGGATTTAGAAAATAATAAATTAAAAATGTATGGATTAAGTGTCGTTAATGGATGCCAGTCTTTAAATACTATTCAAAGCTGTAGTGAAACAGTTAAAAAACTAGAAGAGACGTATGTTTTATTCAGATTCTATGAAATTCCACAAAGAGATAGAGCAGATTTAATCAGTATCAATACAAACTCTCAAAGTGCTGTAAAACCTAGAGATTTAAGAAGTAATGATAAAAGAGTTCTAAACTTAAAACGGCAGTTTGAACAAAAATATGCTCAGGGATATTTTATTACGAAACGTGGTGAAGTGGCTCCCTCAGACAAAGATAAAAATTATGTTATAGATCTATCTGATTTAGGAAAATATTTAATTGCTTGGCACTCCCAGCGCCCAAATATTTCATATGGTGAAACCAAAATATTTGATAAATATTTTGAGATTCTTTTTAAACGAGATTACAAACCTGAAAATATACAAGCTTTAAATTTGTGGATGACAGCGATTAAAAAGAATTGGGTTGAAAGTAATCCTCTTAAACTAAACGAAACTCTCTTATCAATGAAAGCTTATGCACCTTTCCATCACTTATATGCAATCTCTATTATGTTCTCCATCGCAAACAATCAGCAAGACAGAGTACCTGAGCCTCATATAACTTGGACTAATGCAAACACAGCAAATATGGTAGATCAAATTATTAAAATGACAGCTAGTTGTCTTAATTCTGCATTAAAATCGGCTTCTACTAGAACGGTTCCTAATAATGGGATTTTTAGCCCACAGAACTGGATTAAATCCAAACAAAGTTTGAACGATATTAACTTTGCAATACAAAACTATATAGATATGCTTGGCTCTATAGATATGGATGGTGCTGAAGAAAGATATAAAAAATTAATAGATACCTTAGAAATGAATCAAACAAATTTTGAATATAGATTACAAGCAGATTAAAAATATAAGGTAGAAAAAACCGCTCTTTATGAGCGGTTTTGAATACTAGGGGAGCCTGCTGAATTGATACTATCTTAGGTTTAAAACTTACATTGCAACATGCTTAAAATTTTAAAAAAAATAATAAAAATAGGAGCTTAAGGCTCCCATTTTTGATTTTATATAAGGTGTATTATCTTGATTTTAGAAAAACTACAAGAGATTAATGACAAAAATCGTATTCATTTTAGTACAAACTAATTTAAAAAAGCCCAATTATTAATAAATTGGGCTTTTTTAATTAATATGATCTTAATAATGAGTCAAGGGCCTGTCTTTGCTCTTCAGCATATCTGTTATCTTCCAAAGCTAAATTTTTTCTCATACGCTCAAAACTATTTTTAATATCATCATCTATAAAACGTTGAGCACTAGAACGATTCTTTACTGATAAGGCAAGAATAGCTAATGACTTTGCTGTTCTGCGATCTTCATTTTGTTTAATGTAATCTACCAATCTAACTTCAGGAAGAGCTCCTAACTTTTTCCACATTTCATATTGTTGCTCTTTTGCTTTTTCCTGTACAGCTTGTCCAGCACCTTTTGCAAGACCTGCAACACTATCCCAAAACCCCATTTTTTATCTCCTAGTTACGCTTTGATATTTTTAAATTAATAGTTCAATGTTTACTAATAAAAGTATTTCTTGCTATATTTCCTACGGTATTTGTAGAAACTGAATCAAAAGTTGCACCAACAACTCCCCCTAATAGAGGAATTGTCTTACCTAAATTAATAATGCCTTTTTCGCCGAACTTAGTAAGTAACCGAAATCCTACTTTTTGATTTATTGCTGTAATAGTTTTACCACTAATATTCTTTATTGCATTTTCTGCTAGTTTTTTTCCAACTACAATACCTACATCTTTTAAAATATCTTTTGCAGCATTTCCTGTTAAGCAGACAAAAACTAAAGATTTAACTCTGTCATCACTTAAATCATGGCCCCCCATATGAGCAATAGCTGCAATCATACGAATTTGAACATACATAACACTTGCTACATTAGCCGGGATTGCTATAGGTAGTGTGATAATTCCACCTAGCCCTGTTAAAAATCCAGAAGTGCCTGCTTTAGTATTCTGCCATCTAATTAAGGAATTGGCCTGATCATATAAACTATCATTTCTTTTCATATAGTCTTCTGCTAAATCGTAAGCAGAGTCTAATCCAGCTACCCCTTGTACTGCTTTTTCATAAGACCAATTTAATAAAGTCATGACCTTGTTTTCTGTTAAATCATTTGCCATTTTTTTTAATCTTTTAGTAAGTTCAATATTCTGATTATAAACATAAAAATATATATTTAATCTGAAAATTATTCTAAAGCGTCAAGATTTGACGCTTTAGAATAAGAACCATATCAATACAGCTATACCCTTCCATTTAACATAATAGCGCTTATACGAAACGCATCTAAAAATAGTTTTATATTTCAAAAAGTTATGTTATAAAAAATTAGGGCGCAAGACCTAAAAAGCCGACTTGGAAACAAGTCGGCTTTTTATTAAGCAAATCTGTAACTTTTAGCCAATAAAATTGATCAAAAAGCACTCATTTTTTGCGTTTTTCCCGATTTCTCAATGGTCACAGTTTAGAAATAATCCCCAATTTCTGCGGACAACTCTTGGGATAAAATAGGCCAACTTTGTAAGCTAAAACTTACATAGATTTAAGGGTTTTGCTGATTGGTA
>ERZ808232.114-NODE-114-length-21582-cov-20.169973_pt1 | contig 21582 bp, 18 predicted proteins | sample MGYA00521281_ERZ808232 | MGnify/ENA primary metagenome ERZ808232 (study PRJEB31515, sample SAMN02941833) | indoor metagenome | biome: House; feature: Kitchen Counter; material: surface | place: USA: Illinois | collected 2012-02-13 ... | reverse complement strand
ATCTTTTAGTGATATTCATATTGAACAAGTTCGTAAAAGCATTGACCTAAAGCAATGGCGTAGACCAGATGTATCTTCATTATATAAAAAGCAATTAGTTGTTTTTGAAGGACAACTTTCTACAACTTTTTTGAATGTGATTATTGATCGTAAGATTTTTTATCAAGATAACAATGCTTGCTTACTGTGGATTTTTAATCATTTTGAACCAACAGAAAAAGCGAAGAAGCAGTCAATGCAAGATATTTACTACAACAATAATGCAAATGCCTTTGTAGTGAATGATTCTACAGTCGCTCAATCAATTAAAACAAAAGTTTTTACTTTAGAGTGTCATTATTTAAAGCCTGAAATAAAGAATAATCAAATCATTAATCAGTGGAATACTGAGTTCGTCGAATTCCAAAACTTAGTCCAGAACGAAGCTACAAAGCAAATATACTTTTTTGATTATGAAGCTGAATATCAAAAGCTAAAGCAAAAATTAGGCTTACGACATAGTTATTTACAAGAGAGTAAGAATCAAAAAGATAAACTAAAAGTTCAGAAATATATCGAATCACTAGAACGGGTTGATCTTGATACAAAAGTTCCATCAAAAACTAAATCTGAATTATTGGTCGAGTTTACTAAACTATGGATAAAAACTCATTACCTTACCGACAATCAATTCAACTATGAGTGGTTTTCTATTCGTAAAGAGCTTGAGCTAATGGGAATTAGTACTCCTAAATATCTTTTACATGCGCCCTATAAAACAGTGGTTAACTCAATTTTAAGTGCAAAATTTGGCTATGCTGTAGGTAATAATATTAACGATATGATTAGTGTGGCTCATAACTTGATGGAACATCATCCAGCTTACATAAAGCATTTTATGCTTACTTTGAAAGTAACTGAAAAACCTAACTTATTGAATGAGAGAGATAGTTCGGGTAAATGGCAAGAACGCTATAAAAAATATACCCAACAGCCTGAAAGCACTAAGATATACAAGCATGATTTAAATCAATTTATTGAGTTTTTAGTGCCAGAGTTTGAGGGGCGGTTGATTTCTTGGGGGGAAAGTAGTGCATCTTATTCTAATGCACAATTTAGTGGAGTTAGCCAAAAATGAAATACCAACCGCCTTATACCATCACATCTAAAATCATTTACCTGATTGCTCAGATCAGTGAAAATATAGGGCGTTTGACTGTTTTAGAGGAAATTCAGGATAGATTAAAACTGCGAAAAGCCAATCGTATACGTACTATTCAAGGTTCACTTGCAATTGAAGGGAACACTTTAAGTACGAAACAGATCACGGCGATTCTAAATGGTAAGACCGTAATTGCACCTCCAAAAGAAGTTCAGGAAGTGCGTAATGCGATTAAAGCCTATGAAGCCTTTCAGCAGTGGCAACCAAGTCAAGAGTCGGACTTACTACAAGCTCATCAAATTTTAATGACAGGCTTGATTGATGAAGTTGGTCAGTATCGTCATGGTGGTGTCGGTGTAATGTCAGGTGATCGAGTGGTGCATATGGCTCCGCCTGCAAATCAAATTAATCGACTGATGGTTGACTTACTTGATTGGTTAAATGATAGCGAAGTGCATCCTCTTATCCAAAGTTCAGTATTTCACTATGAGTTTGAATTCATTCATCCATTTGCGGATGGCAATGGGCGCATGGGAAGGCTATGGCAAACTTTAATATTAAGCAGATGGAATCCAATCTTTGCTAATATTCCTGTTGAGAGTTTGATCTATCAAAATCAAAAAGCCTATTATGAAGCATTACAAGCAAGTACGGATCGAACAGATTCAGCACCTTTTATAGAATTTATTTTGCAGATGATTTTAGATGCAATTCTTAGTTCAACTGATACCGCTCAAGATAGCGGTCATGTTACCGCTCAAGCTTACGTACAAGTGAGCGATCAAGTTCAGCGTTTAATTTCAGCAATGAAGCTAGAAGACTACACTTTGGCTGAGTTGATGCAATTGGTTGGTTTAAACCATCGGGCAACATTCCAAAAGAATTATTTGAATCCAGCAATAGAAGCAGATTTGATTGAGCGTACTATTCCAGATAAGCCGAAAAGCCCTAAGCAAAGGTATCGTCTTAAATCATGATTTAGCTTGAAAAAATATTTAGTTACATTTTTACTTAAACAGTTAAACATGAATGAGAATTAAAAAGCGTAAAGTAAGTTTTAAATTAAATAATTAATTATTAATCAGTAACTTATACAAAATTTTTCTTGATTGTGTTATCGGGTTTTGGTAAAAAAAGTACTATTAAGTTTGAGATCAATGTGATGAGTACTTTTGAAATGCAAGGTCTGACATGGAAGGCGAGGTCAAAGTATCAACAAGATGCCATTTTGATTGAAAATAAAGTTATTCAACATGATGGACTCATCACTAAACTATATAGCCATTCTGAAAAAGAACAGTGGTGTGTTGCTGTAGCGGATGGGATTAGCAATAGTCCAGTAGCTGAGCAAGCAGCCTATACAGTTTTAAATGCTTTAATGCAAAATAAAAAGATAGAAACTTGTCAAGCATTTACCATTCAGCAGTATCTTGTCGATCAATTAGCACTTCAGAAAAATAGTTTTGGAGCCAGTTCAACACTTGCACTCATTCAAAATAATGGCGAACAAGGTTTTGTGACAATTCAACATATTGGGGATAGTCGAGTATATTTGTTTAGCCAGCATGATCAAAAGTGGCACTGCCTGACGAGAGATCATAATTATCTTGAACAGTTAAGAGGAAATGGCGAGATAAAAGAAGGGGAAAACTATGCCAGTATTTATGGTGCATTATTACAATACTTTTGTGCTGATCCTTTGCATGAAGTGATGGATTTTACAACAACAGAAGAATATTTGACTGAGAATGATGCCTTATTGGTTTGTACAGATGGTGTGCATGATGTGATGGAGTGTGGGGAATGGCTTCCTTTAAAAGCAGATATGGAGCTTCGAACATGGTTACTCAATATAAAAGCGTCATTAGATTCAAAACAGGCGTATGACAATGTCAGCATGGTCTTAGTACGAGCAAAAATTTAATTCATTGAGAATGGGGAAATTATGCAATCAGATGATATTTTTGAACGTGCCAAATTATTCACAGAGGAAGTGGGTGTCGTTTCTGTATCGAGTTTACAACACCATTTTTTAATTGGGTATTCTCAGGCTGAACAACTACTTAATCAGTTAATTGAAGCAAGTATTTGTGAATCTACAAAAACTTTTGTTCTAGATTATGGGTATGGCTATAAATTGCATCAAGGTATGAAATAACAACTTTAACAATTAAAAAATTTTATTTTTAGGATAATTTTTTATGGCTCAGCATCAAGTTGATCAATTTAAGACAGGGATTTGGACAGTAAAAAATTTGCTATTAAGTTTAGATCAACTGAGTATTCCTGATTATCAGCGTCCATACAAGTGGACTGAAAAAAATTTAAATGCTCTCGTCAATGATATACAAGAACATAAAGATAAATCTGCATATCGATTGGGTAGCATCGTATTACATCGTAACCCAGATAGTGATAGTGATGAAAATATAGATATTGTGGATGGACAGCAACGAACTTTAACTTTAATGCTGCTTGTTTGGGCGGTTATTCAGAAGCAAGAATTAGATTTAGAACGAGAGGATCTGAAAACAGCTTTGAATGAAATATCGAATCAAATTAATGTCTTTATGGATGGGCAAAAATTTAATAGTGATATTAGCCATTACAATATTTATCAGAACTTTAATGCCGCTAAACGGATCGTTTCAGTAAACTTTTCGGAACAAGATATTGATTTTTTACTCAATAATTGTCAGGTTGCGGTTTTTATTTTAGATGATATTTCAGAGGCATTTCAGTTTTTTGATTCACAAAATGCACGTGGCCGTGATTTAGAACCGCATGATCTTTTAAAAGCTTATCATCTACGAGAATTTTCTGCACAGGAGCAATATTTAAAAGCCCAAACTGTTGCTCATTGGGAAAGTTTAGACTCGGCTCATTTGGCAAAGTTATTTTCGAACTATCTATTCCGTATCCGTCTTTGGTCAAGAGGAAAGTCCGCAAGATTTTTTAATAAAGATCATGTGCATCTTTTTAAAGGTATTCATCTTGGGCAATCAGACCATCATCCATATTTAGAACCATTACGCATAGCGCATTATTTTATTGATGACTATAACGCACAGTATCAACGGCAAATAGATCGACAAGAAATGAGTTTTCCGTTTCAGCTTGATCAAATGATCATAAACGGTCGTCGATTTTTTGAAATGGTTGAGCACTATGAAAAACAGATCAGTAAAGTGGTGGATCATCAAGATCAGTCTGAGAAGATTTCTATATTTGGTGCGACACTACAGGATCGAGCGAATAGAATTATCAAAATATTGAATTCATATGATGCAAGAAATAGGGATGGGGATCGTTATGTGCGAACCTTGTTTGATTCTGCATTGATTTTTTATATCGATAAATTTGCTACAGATCGGTTATCAGAAGCGATTGAAAAGATTTTTATTTGGGCATATCGCTGTCGTATTAGTCAATATTCGGTGCAATTGGCAACGATAGATAATTATGTCCTAGAAAAGAACATATTCAGTTTACTGAAATATGCTCAATCACCCAGTGAGTTAATGGGATGGTCGCTTCCGATAGTCGATAAACAAGAAGGCACTAAAGTTGAGCCTTTGATCACTTTATTTAAAGAACTAAATTATCTCAAACAGGAAGATCAGAATGACAAATGAGTCAATCCAAGCGCTTAAGATTCAGGCTCTGTTCGAGAATAAACAGACTTATATTATCCCGATGTATCAGCGTAATTATGCTTGGGGTGAGAAAGAAATTGATCAGTTAATTTTAGATATTCAAGATTATCAAAAGCAACCTGAACAGTTAAATCAAGGGCAGACTCAAGGAAGTAAAAAATATTATATTGGAACATTGGTTGTTTTTGAGCGTAGCGATGGCACTTATGAAATTATCGATGGTCAGCAACGATTTACCACTTTAACCTTGTTAGCGATTTGCCTGAAACGATTATCCAAAGAAGAAAAAATTGTTCTTGATATGTCTTGGTTTAATCAATTCAATCTTGATTTTGAAAGTCGTCCAAAGTCTTCTTTAACCTTTCAGGCTTTACTTAGAGGCGATCATCTACAACATTTAAAATCATCCGAATATAACGCCGATTTAGTTCAGGGGTTTGAGTTGCTACAACGAGCAATGGAAAAAATCATTAATCAAGGCGGTTTGAGTGTTTTTTGCAAATATTTATTTGAAAATGTAGTCATCACACAAGTTTTAGTTCCGAAAGATACTGATCTCAATCATTATTTTGAGGTTATGAATAACCGTGGTGAACAATTAGAAAAGCATGAAATTTTAAAAGCGAGATTGATGAGCGTATTGAATCAAATCAAAGATGAAGCAGATAAAACATCAAGCATGACACTATTTACGAGTATTTGGAACGCGACTGCCAATATGGAGCGTTACGTTCAATATGGTTTTTCTACAATATATCGTGATGTGATTTTTGGAAAGGATTGGGGTGATTTTGTTCCTGAAAATGCTTCTAGCTTGCTCGAAATTTTTAGCAGAAATGTAGAATCAAAAGAACAAACAAGTTCGAAAAGCAATTTTAAATCTATTTCTGAAATGTTAAAACGAGTGCCTGAGCGTATTAAAAATAAAGATATAAAAGAAGAAAAGCCTGAACGATTCAACAGTATTATCAATTTTCCGAATTTCTTGTTACAGGTTTTACAAATTTGGCTAAGTCAAACGAACCGTAATGAAAAAGTGGCATTGGATGATAAGCAACTGATTGATCAATTTGAAAAATATATTCTGTTAAAAGAACAGGGAAACCAAGAGCATGAAAGGGTTATTGAGAATGTAAAAGGTTTTATGTTTACCCTGCTGAAGTGCAAATTTATATTTGATCAATACATCGTTAAGCGGGATTATTCTACGGATCATGATGATTGGAGTATAAAGCGGCTTAAACGATATAAAGATAGTAGTTCGTATGTGAATACATTGGATGGAGATAGTTCTGAAATTACCCAAAAAATTCTATTATTGATGACAGCATTTCATGTTTCCACGCCTACCTTGTCTTATAAGTATTGGTTAAATGGTGTGCTGTATTGGCTTTATCAAAATACAGATAAATCTGAGTCTGACTATTTTAATGCATTACAACATTTAGCGAGAAAGTTTATTTTTCAGCGGTATCTAAATGAAAAACAGATTGATTATTTTGATTTGATTTATGGCAATCAGACAATTGATGATTTTAAAATTGATCAATCCAAACTAAGCTTTGGCAATATTGAAAATAATTTTGTCTTTAACTATTTGGATTTCTTGATTTATTGTGATGCAGAAAATAGCAATGATAAGGTAATCAAAAACTTTAAATTTACGCAACGGAGTTCGGTTGAGCATTTTTATGCACAACAGATAGAGGGAGAGCGTGATAAATTAGATCATGAAAATTTACATCGCTTTGGGAACTTGTGTCTCATTAGTTCAAGTAAAAATTCAAGCATAGGGAATCGCTTGCCAAGCGCTAAACGTGATTATTTTATGCCTGAGATAAGGAAGGGTAAAATTGATACCCTTAAATTGTATTTGATGATTCAAACGCTTGAAGAAGAAAAAGTTTGGAAAAAAGAACAAATCCTAGATCACGAGAAAAAGATGCTTGATTTGTTTGAGTTAGATTACCAAGACTTTGTGAAATGAGTGTTGGTGAATCTATTCAATAATTTGAATTGTGGATAAATCAAGACCTATCAACAATCATTAAAATCCTTTTCAAATCTGATATAATATTGGCAATTTAAGAATCCCTATTTTTTTTCAGCTTAGGTACATATTTATAAATGTGTACATAACTGTGTACATATTTTAGATTTCCCTTATGTTTAAAGATCAATTAGCTAGAGAAGTAAAGGCTCGTAGGACTTTTGCTATTATTTCCCACCCCGATGCCGGTAAAACCACCATGACAGAAAAACTGTTGTTATGGGGTAAAGCGATTCAGGTTGCAGGGATGGTAAAAAGCCGTAAATCTGATCGTGCAGCTACATCTGACTGGATGGAAATGGAAAAAGAACGTGGTATTTCGATCACCACGTCTGTTATGCAGTTCCCATATAAAGGTCACACGATTAACTTACTCGATACACCGGGGCACGAAGACTTCTCGGAAGATACTTATCGTACCCTTACTGCTGTTGACTCTGCACTGATGGTGATTGACGGTGCAAAAGGTGTCGAAGAACGTACCATCAAATTGATGGAAGTGTGTCGTATGCGTGACACACCAATTATTTCATTCGTCAACAAAATGGACCGTGAAATTCGTGAGCCACTTGAGTTGTTAGATGAAATTGAAAACGTCTTAAACATTCGCTGTGTACCAATTACATGGCCACTTGGTATGGGTCGTGACTTTGCTGGTGTATACAATATTCTTGAAGATAAATTGTATGTCTACAAAGCAGGTTTTGGTTCAACGATTACCGATATTGAAGTACGTGATGGCTATAATCACGCCGATATTCGTGAAAAAGTTGGTGAATTAGCTTGGGCTTCTTTTGAAGAGTCACTTGAGCTTGTGCAAATGGCAAATGAGCCATTAGACCGTGAACTTTTCTTACAAGGTAAACAAACTCCGGTTTTATTTGGTACAGCATTAGGTAACTTTGGTGTTGATCACGTTCTTGATGCATTTATGAACTGGGCACCTGAACCTAAAGCACATCCAACGCAAGAGCGTATGGTTGAAGCAAAAGAAGAAGGTTTCTCTGGCTTTGTATTTAAAATTCAAGCCAACATGGACCCTAAACACCGTGACCGTATTGCCTTCATGCGTATTTGTTCAGGTAAATACGAGAAAGGCTTGAAAATGAATCACGTACGTATTGGTAAAGAAGTTCGTATTAGTGATGCGTTGACTTTCCTTGCAGGCGAGCGTGAGCACTTAGAAGAAGCATGGCCGGGCGATATTATTGGTTTACATAACCACGGTACAATCCAGATTGGTGATACTTTCACTAGCGGTGAAAACTTGCACTTTACAGGTATTCCTCACTTCGCGCCAGAAATGTTCCGCCGTGTACGTTTGAAAGACCCATTAAAGTCAAAACAGTTGCAAAAAGGTTTGAAAGAGTTGTCTGAAGAAGGTGCAACTCAGGTATTTATGCCACAAATTAGCAATGATTTGATCGTGGGAGCTGTGGGTGTACTTCAGTTCGACGTTGTTGCTTACCGCTTGAAAGAAGAATATAAAGTTGACTGTGTTTATGAGCCAGTAAGTGTAAATACGGTACGCTGGATTCATTGTGATGATGAAAAGATTCTTAACGAGTTTAAGAAAAAGGCACATGACCAACTTTCTATTGATGGTGGCGGACACTTAACGTATCTTGCGCCAAGCCGAGTGAACTTGCAGATTATGCAAGAGCGTTGGCCTGATATTGAGTTCCGTAGCACACGTGAACACTAATCATGTAAATGTGACAAACAGCTTCGAATAGAAGCTGTTTTGTTTTGAAAAATAAGAAAGGATGATGAAATGAACTTGAGTAAAAAGACAATTATTGCGCTTGTGGTTGCAGCCATAGCTCTAATTTTGGCTATTTGTGTATTTGTCTGGAAAAAGCCTCAGTCTTCATCATCTTCTCAAGAAAATTCAGCTTCTACTCAAGACCATCCGGTTGAGAAAGCAGAGGTTTTACCTTATTTAAATTTGACCGAAACCAAAGCAAATTATGCAGTGCCGTTTTGTGAAAAGAAAAATTGTATTGATGTCGATATTCAAACCATAAAAACCCAAGATGCGTGGTTAAATAGCTGGATTGAAAAAAATCAGACGAAAGTTATTCAGGCTCAAATTAATTTGAAAAAAGATTTAAGCCTTCAACAAGCGATTAATGCTTACGTGAAAAAGTCGGATGAATGGCAAGATAAGTATTCTAAAAATCGTGCTTATGAGTTACACATTCGTACACGCATTGCCTCGCAGCGTAACCAGTATGTGTTATTGCAACTGGCTTTAGACAGTAAACAAGAAGAGGTCACTATAAAAGACCGTTATTATTTTTTCGTGGCTGATCGTAAACTGCATAAAAACTTAACGTTGCTTGATGTGCTTAAAAAAGACCAGCAACCGACAGTACATCAAATTGTTCAAACTGCGTATCAAGACTGGTTGAAAAAGCAAACTGCCGATGTCAAAAAACAAGCCCCAAAAACTTTATATTGGGGACAAGCTGACTGGTTCTTTGATGGTGAAGGGGTAGGTTTGCACTATCAGGCAAATCAGATTACGAAAGATGCGCCTCAACTTGATATTTATTTAACAACAGAACAAACGAAAAAAATATTGCAACCTCAGGTTTATGAACAAATGTTTTAAGTTGGTAGCAGAATTTGCAACCTACTTGTAGATGCGCTAACTTCATATGAGTTATGCATAATCTTCTCAGAATAAAGGCAAAATATGATGTTAACTTCTAAGGCTTCGCTACGTTTAACGCTACTTGCTTCTGCGATATTTTTGGTGGCATGTCAGCCTAAAAGTGATCCTAAAGAGTCGGAAGATCAGCAAAAACCGGCTGTGGTTGAACAAAAGCCTGTAGAACTGACTTTGAAAGGGGAAACAGTTCCAAGTAAAGTGACTTTACCGGATTGTGATGGTAAAACTTGTCCTGAATTTACGGTAGAACGCCTACAAAGTAATTTCCCTTTTATTGATAAGATTATTGATCAACAAGTTTTAAAAGCACTCGGTCAGATTCTTGAAATTGCAGAACCTGATGCAAAAGCAGCACAAGCTGATAAGAAGACAGAAGCTTCAGCAGCTGCCGCTACAGAGCAACAAGATAGTTTCGATGCTCAGGTTCAGCGCTATGCAAATTCATTTATTGATTTGGACAATGAATTAAAGGCTCTAAGTAGTAATCACCAGATTAATCTGTTGGTAAAACCTAAAATCATACAGTCTCAAGGTAAAGTCGTAACTGTTGTTGTAAATAGTAGTAGCTATTTAGGCGGGGCACATGGCTCGGCAGCGCAGCAATATTATAATTTTGATTTAAAGAAAGAAAAGCAGGTCAAGCTTGAAGACTTGTTACGTCCAGAGAAAAAAGCAGCTTTAGAAAAATTAGCACATGAAGCGTTTAAAGCTTGGGTGACAGACTCAAAACTTGCAAATAGTGTGAGTGAATATGAGCAAGCTTGGCCGTTTAAACTCACAGAAAATTTCCTGTTAGGTGATCAGGGCTTAATTCTTCAATATGGCGAATATGAAATTGGACCTTATGTGGTCGGGCTACCTCGTTTAGTCATTCCATATGACCAATTACAAGAAGTATTGAAAGAAGAATATTTGCCGCAGCCTAAAGCTAAACCAGCTTCGACACCTGCCGCAAAAAGTGCCAGCTAATGCATCTGTTTGATACTCACACCCATTTTGATGTTGCCGATTTTGATGAAGATCGGCACCAGTTAGCACTTGAAGCTAAAAAAGTGGGTGTGAATGCTTTGGTGTTAATTGGCTTTTTACAGTCACGTTTTGATGAGTTGGTACACACTCATCATCAGCTCAAGCAGTGGGAGAATGTACCTGCTTCTTATTTAGCACCGGGGTTGCATCCGTTTTATATTGAGCAGCACAAACCAGAGCATCTTTCTCATCTTGAACAGATTTTGCAGCAAGAAGACTGCGTCGCAGTAGGAGAAATTGGCTTAGATACCTTCTTAAAGGAACACAAGCAGCCCGATATATATGCCAAGCAAAAACAGTATTTTGTTGATCAGTTAGATCTGGCAACTCAATACCAAAAACCGGTGTTGCTTCATATACGAAAAGCACATGGTGATGTGCTCGCACTATTAAAAACGCATAAGTTTAAACTCGGTGGCATTGCTCATGCCTTTAGTGGCGGAGTAGAGGAGGCAAAAGGCCTGATTAAGCTTGGTTTTAAAATTGGTGTGACAGGACAAATCACGAACCCCAATGCGAAAAAGCTTCATACAGTTGTGCAGACTATAGGTGCCGAGCATTTAGTGATTGAAACAGACTGTCCTGATATGACGCCACTTTGCTGTCAAACTTCAACTGAGCAGCGTACTCGAAATACGCCTGTGAATTTACCTTATGTACTAAAAAGTTTGGCTGAAAATTTAAATATGGCAGAGTCAGAATTAGCAGATTTGCTGTGGAAAAACTCTTTATCTGCTTTGAAATTATCGTAATAAAAATCAAAGATTAGAAATAGTAACTAAAACAAAACACAGCGATTAAAAAAGAAGCTTAAAGTAAGAAAACAACATGTAAAAACGTGAAAAATAACATTGCCAGACATGGGAGGATAACCCAATGGCTAAGTATAGCAATATCAATAGTTTTAATGCTTTACAGACGCTAACAGTAGGTTCCAGCAATTATCAGATTTTTAGCTTAACCCAAGCCGAGAAAAAGCTAGGTGACATTGCCAAACTGCCGAAATCATTAAAAGTACTGTTGGAAAACTTATTACGGTTTGAAGATCAGCACAGTGTTAAAACAGAACACATTTATGCTTTAGCTGAGTGGCTAAAAACCCGTACCTCAGATCAAGAAATTCAATATCGACCTGCACGGGTTTTAATGCAAGATTTTACTGGCGTTCCGGCAGTCGTTGACTTAGCCGCAATGCGTGCTGCAATGGCTGAAGCGGGGGGCGACCCTGAAAAAATTAATCCGTTATCACCTGTAGATCTGGTTATTGACCACTCTGTGATGGTAGACCATTTTGCCGATGATCAGGCTTTTGAAGAAAACGTTCAAATTGAAATGCAGCGAAATGGCGAGCGATATCAATTTTTGCGTTGGGGACAATCTGCATTTAATAACTTTAGTGTTGTGCCACCGGGTACCGGTATTTGCCATCAGGTCAATTTAGAGTATTTGGCTCAAGCAGTGTGGTTAGGTGAGGACGACGGACAAACTTTTGCTTTCCCTGATACCTTAGTGGGTACAGATTCACATACCACTATGATTAATGGTCTAGGGGTATTAGGTTGGGGTGTTGGGGGTATTGAAGCAGAAGCTGCCATGTTAGGCCAGCCTATTTCTATGCTCATTCCTGAGGTGATCGGTTTTAAACTGACTGGAAAATTACAAGAAGGGATTACGGCAACTGACTTAGTGCTGACCATTACTCAAATGCTTCGCCAAAAAGGTGTGGTAGGTAAATTTGTAGAATTCTATGGAGATGGCTTAGCCGATTTACCACTTGCTGACCGTGCGACCATTGCCAATATGGCACCTGAATATGGTGCAACTTGTGGTTTCTTCCCAATTGATGAAGTGACTTTGGGTTATTTGAAATTAACAGGTCGTCAAAGTGACCGTATTGCATTGGTTGAAGCATATAGCAAGGCGCAAGGCTTATGGCGTAATCCGGGCGATGAACCTGTTTTTACGGATACGTTAAGTTTAGATATGAGTACGGTTCAGGCAAGTTTGGCAGGTCCAAAACGTCCTCAAGACCGTGTCCTTTTATCGGAAGTACCTAAAACGTTTAATGCGCTCATGGAATTAACCCTTAAGCCAGCCAAAGAAGCGAAAGAACGTTTAGAAAATGAAGGCGGTGGCGGTACGGCTGTAGAAGCGACCAAAGCCAATATTCAGCATGAAAGCCCATCTTGTGTAATTGAAGGACAAGAATATCCATTAAATCATGGTGATGTCGTCATTTCAGCGATTACTTCATGTACCAATACTTCTAACCCAAGTGTCATGTTGGCAGCCGGTTTACTTGCTAAAAAAGCCATTGAAAAAGGCTTGCAGCGTAAACCGTGGGTAAAAAGTTCACTTGCGCCTGGTTCTAAAGTCGTGACCGACTATTTATTGGCGGCTGGGCTTACGCCGTATTTAGATGAGTTGGGCTATAACTTGGTTGGTTATGGTTGTACAACGTGTATTGGTAATTCAGGTCCTTTACCTGAACCAATTGAAGATGCAATTCAGTGTCATGATCTAAACGTGGCATCTGTACTTTCGGGTAACCGTAACTTTGAAGGGCGTGTGCATCCATTAGTTAAAACCAACTGGCTTGCCTCACCACCACTTGTGGTTGCCTATGGTTTAGTTGGGAATATCCGTACCGATTTAACGACTCAACCAATCGGGCAAGGTAAAGATGGGCAACCTGTTTACTTAAAAGATATCTGGCCAAGTCAGGCAGAAATTGATGCCGTCTTACAAAAAGTAAATACCGACATGTTCCACAAAGAATATGCTGCGGTGTTTGATGGTGATGAAAGCTGGCAAGCAATTCAGATTCCAAAAAGTAAAACTTACGAATGGGCTGATGACTCGACTTATATTCGCCATCCGCCGTTCTTTGAAGGTATTGGTGAGCCACCAAAACCAATCAAGAATATTGAACAGGCACGTATTTTGGCAGTGCTTGGTGACTCGGTAACAACCGACCATATTTCACCAGCGGGTAATATCAAAAAAGACAGTCCGGCAGGTCGATATTTACAAGAGCAAGGTGTTGAGCCAAAAGACTTCAACTCTTATGGTTCACGACGTGGTAACCATGAAGTCATGATGCGAGGTACCTTTGCCAACATTCGTATTAAAAACGAAATGCTCGGCGGTGAAGAAGGCGGTAATACCATACATGTGCCAAGTGGTGAGAAGCTTGCCATTTATGATGCGGCAATGCGTTACCAACAAGAACATACACCGCTTGTGATTATTGCTGGTAAAGAATACGGAACAGGTTCTTCACGTGACTGGGCTGCCAAAGGAACGAACTTGTTAGGTGTAAAAGCTGTCATTGCTGAAAGTTTTGAACGTATTCACCGTTCAAACTTGGTGGGTATGGGCGTGTTGCCATTACAGTTTGTTGATGGCCAAACCAGACAGTCCCTCAACTTAACGGGTCATGAAGTCATTTCGATTCGTGGTTTATCGGATGGTATTCAGCCTCATGAAATTCTTGAGGTTGATGTGAAAGGGCCAAATGGAGTAGCTAGTCATTTTAATGTGTTATGTCGAATTGATACGTTAAATGAGGTTGAGTACTTTAAGGCAGGTGGTATTTTGCATTATGTACTTCGGAATTTGATTGCTTCATAAATCGATAAACTTAGCATGGCCTTATAATGAATGTGTATGAGCTAATGTTGGGTATATAGCGGTATCCTTACTTTTCGAGGATGAAAAGTAACAAAAATCCTTTGTCGGGCTGACGGCATGTCCCTATACCGCAGCCCAACTGGGCGGCATCCATGCCGCCTGTCGCGGTAATAAATGAAGAACTAAATCCTAAATATTCTTATATATGATGTTATGAAGTTTTCTTTGATCTGAAATACACTTTCTTCTGAAAAGCAGTAAAATACTCTCCGTGTTTTATATCCCCTCAAAGAGTAGCAATGACCGATCTTCAACAAGATGAATATGACCGCCGTTTTGCAGGTGTAGCCAAAATTTATGGTGATTCATCGTTCCAGCACTATGAACAAAGTCATGTGATGGTGATTGGTATTGGTGGGGTCGGCAGTTGGGCAGTAGAAGCTTTAGCGCGTACAGGTATTGGTGAGATCACATTAGTCGATATGGATGTGGTTGCAGCGTCAAATGTAAACCGTCAGCTACCTGCAATGACCTCAACTCTGGGCTGTGAAAAAGTTGAGATTATGGCGGAGCGTTGTCGCCAAATTAACCCACGCATTAAAGTCAATATTATTGATGACTTCTTAACACCAGAAAATGTTGCAGAACTTTTAAACCCTGTACCGGACATTGTTTTGGACTGCATTGATGACGTTAAAGCAAAACTGGCTTTAATGCTCCATTGTCGTTTTAATAAAATTCCTTTAATTATGTCGGGTGGGGCAGGTGGTAAGCTCGATCCACTTAAAATTCGCGTGGCCGATCTATCAAAAACAGAACAAGACCCAATGTTAGCGAAGCTACGTAGTCAGCTTCGTGCTCGTGGCATCTGTAAAAAGCCAAAAGAGAAATTTGGCATTACCTGTATTTACTCAATCGACAATCCATTTTCAAGCGCAGATGTCTGCCCATCGGCTGGGTTGCGCTGTGGTGGCTATGGTTCAGCGGTGGTGGTGACTTCAAGCTTTGCCATGATTGCTGTGGCTGAAGTTTTGAAAAAGCTCGATTTAAAAAAAGCCTAATTTAAATATGGAAAAGGCATGCGCTTAGGTGAGGGCATGCCTTTTGTTTTGGGAAAACTATTTAATCATATAGCTCTATATTGTCTTGTTTGGGCTGTGTGGGTAGTTGCTGATCATAAAATTTAAAGCACCATAAAATTAAAATAACGATGGTGCATATTGCGAAACCTTTTAAATACTTCATGAAGAATTCAATCAAGTGAATGGCCTTGATTAAAATTCTAGCGAAGGAGATCTATCTAATCTAATATAGAAAATAGACTAAATGATCTAATTTTGAGATGGTAATGCTCACATTAAAACAATTCCAATATTTCATAAAAATTGTTGAAGAGGGGAGTTTTATTGCTGCTTCCGAAAAGTTATTTATTGCCCAGTCTGCTTTAAGTCGACAAATGAAGCTATTAGAAGAAGAAATTGATTTTCTGTTGTTTGATCGCACGGATAAAAGAGTAAAACTTACGGTAGCAGGAGAGGTCTTCTATAAGAAAATAAAAGATAACTTGCTTTATTTAAATGAAATTATTGACCTGTCTAAAAGTGTTTCGGAAGGGAAAAATCGACAGATTAAAATTGCTCATTCCAGCAGTATTGTCGTGGATAATACAAAGGTGCAGATATTAAAAGAAGTTAGCTTAACGCAGCAGTTGAGCTTTGAGATTAATACCTTATCATCCGAGCAGCAAATCTTAGCGTTATTAAATGGTGAAATTGATATCGGTTTGATCCGCCCACCAGTTCGGCATACTTTAGATGGTATAAATACTCTTAAGTTATATGAAGAGCCTTTAATGGTGGCTGTGCATATTGATCATGCCAAGTTTTCTAAATCAGAAAAGGTTTATTTAAAAGACTTAAAAGATGAGTGTTTTGTATCAACACCTCATGCCGAAAGAGGAGGCTTAAGTTATTTGGTCGCAAATCTGTGTTTAGCCGCAGGATTTACCCCACAAAAGCCTCCATTCAGTCGCGTAAGATTTCACAGTTACAGCTCGTGGCGGCAAATTTAGGGGTAGGTATTGTTCCTGCGGAGTTTCAACAAATCTTACCTGCCAATGTAAAACTAATACCTTTGGAAGATTCCCTATCTCTTTCGGAAGTTTTACTGGTCTATAGAAAAGGCCATGATGAAATCATTCAGCATTGTGCCGAGCAAATTCATCAAATGTTTCTATCTTAGAAGTGAATTAGCCTAATCTATAGTAAGTATAGGTGACGTTATCATCTTTATAGACGTCATAACTACTTTGTTTAAAGTCCGACACCCATTCGCTTCCTGTGTAACCAGCGATATGACCGTAAATATGGTTGCGGGTTCTGTGAATGATATAAATGTCGCCTTCTTGTGGCTTATCAAAGGCTGAATTTATTTCTTTATAGCCAATTTTCTTGAGGGTATCGCCCCAATCAGATGCTGCAATCGGATGATTTTCAACATCGGCACCAGCAGACTCAAGCGCAATACGGATGCTACGTGCACAACGCGCTTTACTGCGTCTAGAGGTAATACTTTCTAATTTAGCTACGAATTTTTCTACATCAATGGCTGGAGGAGTGTTGGTTTCAGTGGAGTGATTATTGGGTTTCATGGTGAATGGATAAGGGAGGCTTGGTGTGCTGTGGGATACAACAATGGCTGCCTGATTTGAATCCTGATACATATAGTTATCAGCTACTTGTCCGTCATAAATAATCATCGTGAAATCTCTACCCGTACTACCTATATCCGTATTTAGAAAATCACCACCTACCTGTGGCGTTCAGAGATACTAATGGCCCAAACTTAAAAGTTTTGTTTATGTTATGTAATAACGTATCTTTTCACCAGTTTTTATTTCTGGCTATGGAAAAAAGGTTAATTAAAAGAGCTTTTGAAATCATACAAATTAAGTTTTTGATATTATTGAATATAAATAATTAATCAGAGCTTAATTTTGAATATTTCGAGCCAACATTTGCGAATATACTCAAAATCTAAGTCTCTGATTTAAAATGCCACATTTTCTTACAATTTTAGAAACATGGGCTGGCTTAAAATTGGTGTTCCTTTAAATACTCTTCAGTACGGATAATGGCAGCTTGCATATTATGAATTGCATTCTCGACATCAGTTAAAGTTTTTGCATTTCCACCACTTAGGGCTTGTCGCCATTTGCGAGCGCCCGGTAAATTTTGGAATAAACCTAAAATATGACGCGTAATGATAGAGAGTGGTGCACCTTCAGCTAGACGTTGTTCAATATACGGTAGCATTTGTTCCATAATATCGAAACGATCTGGCGCTTCTAGGTTCCAAAGTTGGCCGAGCTCAGCAAGTAAGTAAGGGTTGTGATAGGCTTCACGGCCAATCATGACGCCGTCAACGTGCTGTAAATGAGCTTGAGTTTCGGCAAAAGTTTTAATACCGCCATTAATTTCAATAGTCAGATGCGGGCGTTCTTGCTTTAAACGGTAAACATCTTCATAGCGTAGCGGTGGTACTTCTCGGTTTTCTTTCGGAGACAAACCTTTCAATATTGCAATACGGGCATGTACGACAAAGTGAGTACAACCTGTTGCTGCTACAGTATCTACAAAGTGCAGCATTTCTTCGTAAGACTGCATGTCATCAATACCGATACGGTGCTTAACCGTTACCGGAATATTCACCGCTTTTTGCATGCTGTGAATACATTCAGCGATCAAGTCTGGTTCTGCCATTAAACATGCACCGATTTTATTGTTCTGTACACGGTCACTTGGGCAGCCTACATTCAAGTTGACTTCGTCATAACCCCAGTCTTCAGCCATTTTTGTGCAAGTGGCAAGCTCTTGTGGGTTTGAGCCGCCAAGTTGTAATACGATCGGGTGTTCTTGAGCGTTATAGTCCAAATGGCGTTTCGCATCGCCAAATAGAATCGCGCCCGTAGTCACCATTTCTGTATAAAGCACAACGTTCGGGTTAAACAAGCGCGCAAAGAATCGATAATCCTTTGTAGTCCAGTCCATCATTGGGGCTACACTGATTCTTGGAGATTTAATAGTTTCAATGGTTTTGTTAATAGTCATTAAAAATCATGCCTTTAATCAGTGTTTTGCAACCTGTTTGAATCTGTGGGAACTCATGTTTAGCTGCGTTAATCGGTTTGCATTTACACCAGAATTTACACCATAATGAAAAAAATGGTTCATGGTGTAAAATTATGGGGTCAATTACTGCCAGAAAAAGTGCAGATGGAAGTGTTAGTTACCGAGCTGCTATCCGGATCAACAAAAAAGGTTATCCTGCTTATTCTGAAAGCAAAACATTTTATTCAAAAAAAGTGGCAGAAAACTGGCTTAAAAAAAGAGAAGTTGAGATTCAAGAAAATCCAGACATTTTACTTGGCAAAGAACAACTGATTGATCTAACTTTGTCAGATGCCATAGATAAATATTTGGATGAAGTTGGGAGCGAGTACGGCAGGACGAAACGCTATTCTCTACTCTTAATTAAGAAGTTGCCAATTGCGCGCAATATTATCACAAAAATACATTCAATACATTTGGCTGAGCATGTTGCTCTAAGACGGAGAGGCGTGCCGAATCTTGGTTTAGACCCTATTGCAACAAGTACACAGCAGCATGAGCTTTTACATATTAGAGGTGTTCTATCTCATGCATCTGTTATGTGGGGCATGGAAGTTGATTTAAGTAGCTTCGATAAAGCTACGGCACAGCTTAGAAAAACTCGCCAAATCTCCTCTAGCAAAGTGAGAGATAGACTTCCTACAAATGAAGAGTTAATTGCTTTAACAAAACTTTTTGCTGAGCGTTGGAAATTAAATAAATATGGTACTAAGTATCCAATGCATTTAATTATTTGGTTCGCAATTTTTTCATGCAGACGTGAAGCAGAGTTAACACGCTTATGGCTGCAAGATTATGATTCTTACCATTCATCATGGAAAGTTCATGATTTGAAAAATCCGAACGGTTCTAAAGGTAATCACAAGTCTTTTGACGTGTTGGAACCTTGTAAAACAATAATTGAACTTTTATTAGATAATGAAGTGCGGAGTCGTATGCTTCGATTAGGATATGATGAACAACTCTTATTGCCTCTGAACCCAAAAAGCATAGGAAAAGAATTTCGTGAAGCATGTAAAATATTAGGAATTGAAGATTTACATTTTCATGATTTGAGACATGAGGGATGTACACGATTGGCAGAACAAAGTTTTACTATTCCTGAAATTCAGAAAGTGAGTTTGCATGATTCGTGGAGTAGTTTACAGAGGTATGTTTCTGTTAAATCAAGACGAAATGTAATTCAGTTGGAAGAGGTGCTACGCCTCATTGATGAAACGTAGCAAAATCTTTAGAAGCTTCAGAATACTTTTTATCTAAAATATCAGCCAAGTCTTTAATGTGTACTAGAAAAGGTGCACGTTTGCTTGAATCTATTTTAAAGACTGAGAAAGGAAATTCTTGATGATTTGCCTTTCTCAGAGCCTCTGCCTTACTTAAATGAGGATAATAGTCTTGTACTACACTCATTAATTCGACAGTCATAGATCGATATTTCATGAATAGGTAGTCAGCGGTATTTAACTGAAATACACCCATTGTGAAATAGCCTCTTAGCTAGTTGGTTGTAAACTTGGAAAACAACACATCAAAACTGGACTGTGTATCCCAGATTCGAAGGATTGTATCGGTGCCAACCAGATACGTTTTGAGCAACTTAATAAGGTCTTTACACTTTGGATCGTTTTTTAAAAAACGATTGGTTTGCATAAACCCATTTAATGGCATAGATACAGGATATGCTTTGCAATTAAAAAGGCTCTCCAAATTACCATGTAAGGCTGTGAAAGCATTCTCATCAGACCAACCAACAGGATCATTTATAAACTGACGTTCTAGTAAGAACACTAGTCTGAGTGCTAATTGTCCTTGGGGCGTAAGTTCCCATTTTGAAAATACCGCAACAACATCATTATTACCGCCTTCATTAATGAAAAGGGCAATCATCTCTTTCTTCTGCTGATCTAAATATTGCTGTTTAGAATACGTTGTTGCATTCGTCGAAAGCGTAAATAGTATTGGCAGATATAGCTCATGTATCTCGAAGCCTGCATAGTTCTTGTATAGAGCCTTCATTGTTAAATCAAATAACTCTTCAGTGCGAACTTGCTCTGCATTCCACGCCATTAACTTCTCATTGAACTGTCTCGTGATGAGCGTATATTGATAGCCCATAATTTGATACGAAAAGTACTGATCGTTACAGTAAATCCCACCATTGAGCATAGGCCCTATCTGTTTAATAAACTGAATAAACAATTCATTCTCTGGCTTTAGCCGAACAGATAACATCCCATTAGTGACAGGGGAGCCTGTCACTAATGGATATACTGACCTAATCAACTCAACAGGTTTACTGAGAGATAATGCCTGATTACTATTTTGAGACTTTTGTTTTGCAAACATGCTCGTAGTTTTTGATCCCCCAAGAGCTTTTGCTGACTTCTCAGAACCAATCAGATCGTAAGCCCAAATAGGTTGAATGCTGCATGACGAATGTGTAGCTGCAAGTAAAGCATCTGATGCGTACTTAGTCATGTTACTGTCCTCCTACTTCAGCATCATCTGACTGATCAGAGTCTAGTAGGTTAAGTTGCTCGAACTTGCGTGGACGGCCAAGTTTGGTAGCAGGAACTTTTGGTATTTGGCTTGTTCGGAAGCTCCGAATTTGTTCTCCATTAGTAAAGGCGAAGTACTGATCATTTTTGCATATGTAGTCAAACGTAGCCTTGAGATTCTTAAGCATTTCATGGTCGGTATACTCCAAAATGCCTAAGGCACGATAGCGGTACTCATCTTTCTTCATATTGCAGATAAAAGCAGTCCCAAGATTGTTTGTAGCAACCCTCCATTTCTCAGCAATATATTGCCCCCACGTGATGTCCTCACGATGGTCATTGGCATTGAAGAAGTAATAAAGATGTCCATGGAATCCCTTGGTTGGGGTGTGTTCAATACGCAGGATATACCCGAGCGCTTGCTTAAGCTGATTATGCTTAGATGCATCATAGAACCGAATAAAAGACTCTTGCAGAAACTCACTATCATGTTCAGCCTGAGCAAAATCAGTTGAGATAGCAAGCTGTTGAAGCTTAGCTGGATCGCGTATTAATCCTAGATCTACTCGAACAACAAGGATTCGAGAATGGATCTTGAGTAGAGTCTCTACAAGCTCAACACAACGCTCTTTAGAACGGCGTCGATTACTAGCACGATTCGAAAGTTGTTTACGAATTGAACCGTACCGGGTTTGTCGGAGACTTTTTTATTTAAGTTAAGCCACCTGA
>ERZ808232.111-NODE-111-length-21698-cov-20.407845_pt1 | contig 21698 bp, 17 predicted proteins | sample MGYA00521281_ERZ808232 | MGnify/ENA primary metagenome ERZ808232 (study PRJEB31515, sample SAMN02941833) | indoor metagenome | biome: House; feature: Kitchen Counter; material: surface | place: USA: Illinois | collected 2012-02-13 ... | reverse complement strand
TGGAGCACAAGTCTCTGCAGCTGATTTGAGTTGGGGTGATCCAACTTTAGATTCGGGTCAATTTAAAGTGTCTGGTGCAATACGTTCTCGTTATTTACATAAAGATTATGTGGTCGGGGCGAATGAAGGTTCCCAAAATGATGACTGGCGACTTACTGATATTAAATTAGTGTTGGGTTATGAAAACCCAAACTGGATTGCAGGAGCAGATGCTCGCTGTTATCAATATGATCGCTTGTGTGATGCGATTTTTCTAAAAAAAGCTTGGGTAGGGTATAAGTTATCTGACCAACAAAGAGTCACGGCAGGTTTGCAGCCTGTTGATTTTGGCTTTGGTGAATTTTGGGGAAGTAGTTATTACGAAACGCTTTTAAATACCGTTGGTTTAGAAGATATTGATAATCTGGGGATTAAATATAAATTTGCAGATGACAAATACAATTTAACCTTAGGATTCTATCCAACTGATGGAGGAAATTATAAGGGGACATCAAAAGACTCAAGCCGATATAGTGGTAATTTCGTTGAAGCTGATGATTTAACTACAGGAACCAATATTGAAGAAAAAAATATGTGGATTGCTCGAGCTTCTAGAAAATTTGAGCTTGATAAAGCTCAAAAATTTTCGACCGAGTTAGGTGGTTCAGTTTGGTATTCTGATTTAGAAAATAAAAGAACAGATGAAGATGGACACCGCAAATCATGGAATGTATTTGCTCAAATGCAATATCAAGCATGGCAATGGATGTTCTTAGCAGGTAAGCAAGATGTCACCAATGGTGATAATTTATTGCCAAATAGCTCAACCATTGGAGCATTTGATTACCCGTATCAAGTTGCTAACAAAGGAAAATATCTGGTCAATGAAATTAACTATACCTTTGCTCAGCCATTCCACAAACTTGAAAATATTAAGCCCTATATCTCTCATAGCCGCTTTTTCAAAGATGAGGATGGATATAAAGACTCTGAGCGTTTAATTGCAGGCGTTTATTTTAATTACAAAGCCATTGGTATTCAGGGTGAATATATTATGAGTAAAAATGATCCAATGGTTGGTGGTGGGGCGAATGGCCTTGCACAAGGTAGCAGTAATGATTGGGATAAACTGTTTTATCTTTCAATTGGATATTATTTCTAAAATTTAAAAGTAAACTATTGCCCTAAGTGAACAGGCCCACTTAGGGCTTTTTTTATAGAAAGACTTTTTCAGGCGGTGGCTCTCGTTTGACGGCTGGTGAAATAAGTTGTCCACGGCTTAGATTTTGCACATGCTGTAAACGATTGAGCAATTCGTTTTGAATAAACAAAATACAGGTTTGCAGTTTGGAGGAGCTTTTGAGTCGTGATGGATAAACTGCCCAGACATCTGCATCTTGCCAGTACTCAGGCAAAATATGCTGAAGTTGGCCGGTAATCAATTCATCTGCAACATCCCAAATCGAACGGAAAATAATACCGTGACCTTCTATGGCAAGTTGATGAATAATTTCGCCGTTATTTGAAACAAAGCGGGGTTTGATATGCACTGAGACATCTTCGGAAGCATGCCTAAATTTCCATAAAACCGAGGATTGGTCGCGTTCACTAATTGTTAAACAGTCATGTGTTTGCAAATCTTCAATACTGTCAGGTACGCCGTGTTTAAGTAAATAACTCGGTGACGCGCACAAAATACGAAAATTAGAAGCCAGCTTCTTCGCAATCATATTGGGTGCAATTTCATTACCAATTCTAATGTCTAAATCAATACTGTGTTGAATCAGGTCTTTGGTATTGTCGATGGTATCAAAATGAATCTGTAGCTTTGGATACAGCATCATTAATTTAGACAAAATTGGTGCGACATGTTTTCTGCCAAAACCAAAACTACTAATAATATCCATACGACCCGTAGGTGTACTGAGCGGGTTATTGACCAGTTCGCAGACTTCATCAAATTCTTCAAGAATATTTGAAACTCTCTCAAGTATGAGTTTGCCATCTTCTGTCAGGCTAACGTGACGCGTGCTGCGATGAAAAAGTTTGCAGCTCAACGTGTTTTCTAGAATATTAATTCGCTTGCTAATAAAAGCTGGCGATGTCCCGAGTTCCTCAGCAGATTCGACAAAACTTTTTAGTTTGGCGACTGTGCAAAAAACCTTTAAATCCGATAGGTTAGGTAGATTATTCACGATCCGTGTCCATTGGAGTGATAGTTCTGTTGTTGATCATTTTTGCTTAAAACATCATGTTTAAGCCATACAAGGATATTAGTCGAAGGTGTGAAGGAAGCTTATGGCAAAAAGATATAAAGTTGCCACGATTGCAGGCGATGGCATTGGTTTAGAAGTTCTACCAGAAGGTATTAAGGTTGTAAAGGCAGCAGCAGAGAAGTACGGCATTGATCTTCAGTTAGATGCTTTCGATTGGGCAAGCTGCGATTACTACCTTGAACACGGCAAAATGATGCCAGATGACTGGTTTGAAACTTTGCAGGGCTACGATGCAATTTATTTTGGCGCTGTAGGCTGGCCAGATAAAGTGCCTGACCATATTCGCTTTGGGGTTCGCTGCTCCAGTTCCGTCGTGGTTTTGACCAATATGTAAATTTACGTCCAGTGCGCTTAATGCCGGGTGTGAAATGTCCATTGGTAGGTAAAAAAACAGGCGATATCGACTTCTACGTGGTTCGTGAAAATAGTGAAGGTGAATACTCAGCGATTGGCGGTAAAGCTTTTGAAGGAACAGACCGCGAGTTTGTTTTACAAGAAGCCGTATTTACACGTCATGGCGTAGACCGAATTTTGCGTTATGCATTTGAGTTTGCAAATCAGCGAGATGCGAAAAAAATTACCGCAGCGACCAAGTCAAATGGTATTGCAGTGAGCATGCCGTACTGGGATGAGCGCGTTGATGCGATGGCAAAACAGTATCCACAAATTCAAGCTGATAAACAGCATGTTGATATTTTAGCGGCTCGTTTTGTTTTACAACCTGAACGCTTTGATGTGGTTGTGGCATCAAATTTATTTGGCGATATTCTTTCCGATTTAGGTCCTGCATGTACGGGAACCATTGGTTTAGCGGCATCGGCAAATTTAAACCCAGAAAGAAAATTTCCATCACTGTTTGAACCTGTCCATGGTTCAGCACCAGATATTTACGGTAAACAAATTGCCAACCCAATCGCTGCGATCTGGTCGGGTGCCATGATGTTCGAATTCTTTGGTGAAGAAGACGAGCGCTGTATCCAAGCGGGTCAAGATATTATGCAGGCGATTGAGAATGTATTAATTAATGGCCCAAAAACAGCCGATATCGGCGGTCAGGCAAAGACTTATGAGGTAGGAGATGCAATTGCATCATGTGTAGCCCAAACTAAAATGGACGTATTCGCTATGGAATAACGCCATCCAAAAATGGATGTATGGATATGGATAATCAAAACACAAAAATTTATACGGATAAATTTCTTGCCGTAACCAGCTTACTGTTTGTATTTATTTCAGTTGCTGGTTTGGCGATTTATTCGCAAGAATCGATAAAGATTGCTGCAACGTGGATGCAGTGGACGACATCGGTATTTACAACCCCAGTATTACTGTTTGCTTTTTTAGCTATCATTTTTACTTTTGGTCTTGCCTTTAGTAAATATGGAAAAATTAAGCTTGGAGAAGGAAAACCTCAATACACCACGATGTCATGGATTTTTATGTTCATCTTGTCGGGTATTGGGTCTTCTACATTGTACTGGGGCTTTTTGGACTGGGCCTACTATTATCAAACTCCGTGTTTGAGCTTACCGCCTGAGTCAGCAGAAGCATTGAAATATAGTGTGGCTTACTCGTTTTTTCACTCTGGCTTAAGTGCATGGGCAATTTATGCTTTGGCATCAATTTCTTTGTGCTACAGCTATCATGTGAGAAAAAATAAAGGCTTAAGTTTGGCTTCAGTGATTGAGGCTGTGACAGGCTTTAAATCAACTGGTGTGGTTGGTCGTTTAGTCGACTTAATGTTCTTGCTTTGCATGTTCGGTGCATTGACGATTTCATTGGTACTCACTGCCGTGACATTTACCAATATTTTGTCTCAGCTCACAGGCATTCCAAATACCTTTATGACCAAGGTCATCATTATTTTGGCAGTTTCAGTTCTGTTCGCACTCAGTTCATATGTAGGTATGGACAAGGGCATGCAGCGTTTAAGCCATATGGTGTGCTTGGGTGTAGTGTTATTTGCAATTTATGTACTTTGCTTTGGTCCGACTCAATTCATTTTGAATAATTCATTAATGAGTTTCGGATTAATGGCAACTAACTTTGTCGATATGAGCTTGTTTACCGATCCAATGGGTGACGGCAAGTTTACCCGTGAATGGACTGTTTTCTACTGGTTATGGTGGATTTCATATGCACCGGGTGTGGCATTGTTTGTAACACGTGTTTCTAAAGGCCGTACTATTAAAGAAGTGATCTTTGCCATGGTCATTGGTGGCAGTGTCGGGCTTTGGTTCATCTTTGGAGTATTTGAAAATTACAGCGTTTATAGCTTTATTCATGGAGCTGTAAATGTGCCACAAATCTTGAGCCAACAAGGTGGTGAGGTTGCGATTGGTCAATTGCTTAGTCTGTTACCTGCCGGAAAACTCATGATGTGGATTTTCCTCGGCATTATGGTGGTGTTCTTGGCAGCGCATATGGATGCAGTCGGGTATGCGGTTTCAGCAACATGTACACGCGGTTTAAGTGAAGGGCAAGATCCATCGCCAAATGCACGTTTGTTCTGGTGTGTCATGCTGACCTTAGTTCCAATTGCCATGATCTTTAGTAAAGCACCTTTAGACACCATGAAAACGGCAACTATTGTGACGGCTTTACCATTCATCGTGATTATTCTGATTCAGACTTATGGCTTAGTGAAATGGCTCATACAGGATTATGCCAAAGTCCCATCACATTTAATTGAGCAACAAGGTTATGATGATCAGGAAATTGGTTTAAACCAGACTCAAGATGAACATGCAAAACGGATGCAGCTTGAGCTTGCAAGCTCAATCAAACTGGATAGAAAAACCAGCTAGAGGGAACGGTAATGACGACATATGAACAGGCTACTTATGCCTTAAGTGAAGAAATGCAAAGCCTTGTGTATTGGAGCAGCATTTATTCACCAGCAGATGCAGATATTGACTCAGTCCGTGCGGCATATGATGCCATGTGCCGACACTACACTTTGCCACGTGATGACAAGTTAGATGTAGAAGATCAAGTGATTGCAAATGAAGAGCATCCTGTGCCTGTTCGTGTGTATTTACCAAAAACAAATCGACCTGAGTCTGGTTGGCCATGTGTGTTGTATCTACACGGCGGTGGTTGGATGGTGGGTGGACTCGATTCACATGAGTTTATTACCAGTTATTTGTGTAAGGACTTAAATGCGGTTGTTATTAGTGTGGATTACCGCTTGGCACCAGAGCATCGCTTTCCGGCAGCTTTTGAAGATTGTTTAGCAGTTTATCAATGGCTTAAACAACATGGTTCAGCTTGGCAAATCGATAGTGAAAATATCGTTCTAGCAGGCGATAGCGCGGGCGGTAATTTAGCAGCTGCCTTTGCAGTGGAACTACAACATAGTGGTTTGCAAGCTCAAGGGCTGGCATTGGTTTATCCATGTTTAACGACAGCATTTGATACCCCATCCGCACAAAAGCACGCCCATGCGCCGTTGTTAACGACAGAAGATATGCATTTTTATTTAAAGGAATATGCTCCGGACTCACAAGATTGGCAGGATTTACGTCTAGCCCCTTTATTGGCAACTGATTTTTCAGATATGCCTACAAGTTTTGTAGCCGTTGCTGAATATGACCCTTTAAGTGATGACGGTTATCTCTTTACCCAAAAACTGGAACAAGCAGGCATCCCTAACGAGTTTCATTTAGGTAAAGGTTTATTACATGGCAGTCTACGTCTGATGCGTGACTGTCCGGAAGTTCAACATTTATATCAAAACATGCTAAGTGCAATACATCGCATGTTGAGCAGTGCCGAAAAGACATCAATGTAATATCGAGTCATTTGGACGAAAAGAATTTAATGGAGTAAAAACATGAGTGCAGTTGAAAAATTACCTGAAGATTTTTGCGCAAACCCAGATGTTGCATGGACTTTCCCTAAAGTTTTCTATACTTCATCTCAAGTTTTCGAGCACGAGAAAGAGGCAATCTTTGCTAAAAGCTGGATCTGCGTTGCACATGGTAGTGAGTTGGCTCAGCCAAATGACTATATTACCCGTAAAGTGATTGGTGAAAATATTGTCATCATTCGTGGTAAAGATAGTGTTCTACGCGCATTTTATAATGTGTGTCCGCACCGTGGTCATGAACTTTTAAGCGGTAGTGGTAAAGCAAAAAATGTAATTACCTGCCCATATCATGCATGGACGTTTAAGCTAGACGGTAGCTTAGCTTTGGCACGTAACTGTGACCATGTTGAATCTTTCGATAAAGAAAACTCAAGCATGGTGCCTTTAAAAGTCGAAGAATATGCAGGTTTCGTATTTATTAATATGGATGAAAATGCGACTTGTGTAGAAGACCAGCTCCCGGGCTTTGCTGAGCGTTTAAATCAAGCATGTGGTGTGATTAAAGATTTAAAATTGGCAGCACGCTTTGTGACAGAAACACCAGCAAACTGGAAAGTGATTGTTGATAACTACATGGAATGCTACCACTGTGGACCTGCACATCCAGGCTTTGCTGACTCTGTACAAGTCGATAAATACTGGCATACAACACATCAAAACTGGACATTGCAATATGGCTTTGCACGTTCATCTGAGAAGTCATTCAAACTTGATCCATCAGTAACAGATCCTGAGTTTCATGGTTTCTGGACTTGGCCTTGCACCATGTTCAACGTACCACCAGGCAGCAACTTCATGACAGTTATTTATGAATTCCCTGTTGATGCAGAAACAACTTTGCAGCATTACGATATTTACTTTACGAACGAAGAACTGACTCAAGATCAAAAAGATTTGATTGAGTGGTATCGCAATGTATTCCGCCCGGAAGATTTGAACTTGGTAGAGAGCGTACAACGTGGATTGAAATCACGTGGTTATCGTGGTCAAGGCCGTATCATGACTGACAAGCAACGTTCTGGTATCAGTGAGCATGGTATTGCTTACTTCCAACATCTTGGGGCGCAGTACCATCAATAAAAACAAAGGGATTTATTCAGGTGTAAAGATGACTTACACCTGATTCTTCAGTTAGGAAGACGATATGTCGAGTTTACAAAGTACTGAACTATTTCAGCAACAAGCCTATATTAATGGGCAATGGCTAGCTGCACAGTCAAATGCGACTGTTCCGGTGAGTAACCCAGCTACAGGTGAAGAAATTGGCACAATTCCTAATATGGGAGCGGTAGAGGCAACCCAAGCAGTTGAAGCTGCCTATACGGCTTTACAAAGTTGGAAAGCTTTAACGGCCCAAAACCGTGCTGATATCTTATTGGCTTGGCATAAACTGGTTCTCGATCATACCGATGAACTTGCTTTAATCATGACCATTGAGCAAGGCAAGCCTTTAGCAGAAGCAAAAGGTGAGGTTCGCTATGCTGCATCATTTATTCAATGGTTTGCCGAAGAAGGCAAGCGTATTTATGGTGATGTGATTCCAACGGTAAATAACCAGCAGCGCTTTATTATCAGTAAAGAACCTGTGGGTGTGGTGGCTGCGATTACGCCGTGGAATTTCCCCATTGCCATGATTACCCGTAAAGCAGCACCAGCTTTAGCAGCGGGTTGTACGGTCGTGATTAAGCCAGCCAATGAAACACCTTACTGTGCATTAGCGATTGCAAAGCTTGCAGAAAAGTCAGGTATACCAGCTGGTGTGATTAATGTTGTTACTGGTAAATCTCAAGAAATTGGCTCGGTATTTACTTCACATGAAAAAGTGAAGAAGTTGACTTTCACTGGTTCAACACCAGTGGGCCGTTTACTGATGCAGCAGTGTTCAAGCACCATTAAAAAATTGGCGCTTGAGTTGGGCGGAAATGCTCCTCTGATTGTGTTTGATGATGCCGATTTAGATAAAGCTGTACAAGGCGCGATTTTTGCCAAGTTTCGTAATGCAGGCCAGACCTGTGTTTGTGCTAACCGCATTTATGTACATGACAATATTTATCAAGCTTTTGCCGAGAAGTTTGTACAAGAAGTACAAAAGTTTAAAGTCGGTAATGGACTTGAAGATGGCGTACAAATTGGCCCATTAATTAATGAAAAAGCAGTTTTGAAAGCACAGCAGTTAATTGATGATGCAGTGAGCAAAGGCGCTAAGATTGCCTGTGGTGGTAAGCAGCATGCTTTAGGACAAACCTTTTATGAACCATCAGTTTTAACTAACGTTGACCGTACAATGGAAATTGTCCAAGAAGAAATTTTTGGTCCAGTTGCGCCGCTCATTCGCTTTACAGATGAAGCAGATGTGGTTGCTCAAGCAAATGACACTATCTTTGGTTTGGCTGCGTATGTTTATAGCGAAAATATTTCACGTTTATGGCGAGTGTCAGAACAGCTTGAATATGGAATGGTCGGTATGAATGCCACTGCAATTTCAAATGAAGTTGTACCATTTGGCGGTGTGAAACAATCAGGTGTTGGGCGTGAAGGCTCAAAATATGGTCTTGAAGAATTCATGACCATTAAATACATGTGTTTAGGGCTTTAAGGATAAGCCCTAACAACAAAAATATGCGGTAAAAGAAGGATTCTAATATGGCGAGTCATTATGAAATGTTCCCAGCTGTTGTTACTCGTGTGGAACAGCTAACCCCTTTAATCAAACGGTTTACGTTCAAACGTCAAGATGGGCAGAACTTTCCTCGATTTAGTGGGGGAAGCCATATTATTGTCAAAATGAATGAACAACTTTCCAATGCCTACTCATTGATGAGCTGTACGCAAGATTTATCAACTTACCAAGTCTGCGTTCGTAAGGATGTGGAAGGTAAGGGCGGATCAGTTTTCATGCATGATCAGTGCAATGAAGGCTGTGAAATCCAGATTTCAGAACCAAAAAATTTATTTCCATTAGCTGAAACAGGCAATAAACATATCTTGATAGCTGGTGGTATTGGTATTACACCATTCTTACCTCAAATGGATGAGCTGGCAGCACGTGGAGCAGAGTATGAGCTGCACTATGCTTACCGTTCACCTGAACATGCAGCTTTACTTGATGAGCTAACACAGAAACATGCAGGGCATGTATTTAGTTATGTTGACTCAGAAGGCAGCATGCTTAATTTAGACGAATTAATTTCATCGCAACCAAAAGGCACACATGTATATGTATGTGGACCTAAACCTATGATTGATGCGGTGATTGATTGTTGTAACAAGCACCGTTACCGCGATGAATACATTCATTGGGAACAATTTGCCTCAACAGTTCCTGAAGATGGTGAAGCATTTACGGTGGTACTTGCCAAATCTAATCAGGAAATTGAAGTACAAAGTAACCAGACTATTTTACAAGCCATCGAGACATTAAATATTGATGTGGAATGTCTATGCCGAGAAGGGGTTTGTGGTACATGTGAAACCGCTATCTTAGAAGGTGAAGCAGAACACTTCGATCAATACTTAAGTGATGCCGAAAAAGCTTCACAAAAGAGTATGATGATTTGTGTATCACGAGCAAAAGGTAAAAAATTGGTATTAGATCTTTAATATATTTCTGTGGCCGATCAATTGCTTAAAGTAAGAATTTGCTAAAAAATGAACAAATAATGGTGATCTGAATCATATTTGTTCATTTGGTGGGCATAAAGAGTTTTGAAGTATTGACCTGCTATACAGAACTATAGATAATGCGCACACAGTTTACGGCTATGTAGCTCAGTTGGTTAGAGCACCGCACTCATAATGCGGGGGTCACAAGTTCAAGTCTCGTCATAGCCACCATTTTAAAAACCACGCTCCTGCGTGGTTTCTTTTTATCTATTTTTTACTCACTAAAATGTTTTTCAATTATATCGAGTGTTTTTGAGCTTTGATAAAAAGGAGCTAAGAGCGCTTGAAGTAACGGTTCCAAAATACCGTGCTCATTAAAGGCATCCATAACTTTTGGATAAAAACGTAAAGCTTCAGTTTGTAAGTCAGTTTCGGATAAACCAATTGCACTTAATACTTCAAATAAACTCTGATCTTTATAAAAATCATAAAAAACTTCGACACCATACAAAATAAGACCTTGCATAAATTGTGACTGTCGTAATTCTTTCCAGTATTCATAAATTAAAACAAAGAACTCCTCAACATCGAGAGGAGTGAGCTGTTTCATAAACTCATAGATTTTTTTATGTCTAATATCTTCCCAGATATGACGTACTAAGCTTTCTAAATCTTCAGCCGATAAAAGGCTTAATTCTGTCAGTTGTTCATGAATAAAGCCGGCAATCCACGTTTCGAGCTTATGCTCAAGACGTTGTTGCTGTAAAAAAGAGAATTTTTTGAGTTTATGTTGCCATTCAAAATGGTAGTCATCCACTCTAGAGGCTGTTAGAAATTTAGGTAATTTTTGTTCTAAGGTTGAAGTGGCAATATATTGGCAAAGCTGTTGGACAGATGGGCTAGTTCTTAAAAACTGATTGAGATAATGTGGAATATGCTCCATTTCCAAAAACTTGGAAAGCCACATTTCAAACTGGTGATCGGATACCAAGTCTTGTAGCTGAACTGGAGATTTCATGGCAGATAAATAAATACGCTGTGCAATTTCCCCAATAAACTCAAGCAAGCCTGCACCAAGCTGCATTTCAAAAGCATAGCGTTTCACAACGGCTTGTAATTGTTCTAAATCCACAACTTCATAAAGTTTAATTTCATCGGCATGTTGTATAAAAAGCTGAATAAATTGCCGGAAATAAATAGGTGAGTTTTCTATAGATAATTGTTTTTTGAAAAATTCCACCTGCTCAAGCAAAAGTGCTTGAGCAGGTGCTGTAGTTTTTGATGAGTTTTTCTGCTCAGTCATTCGCTGTCCAACCGTTGACAATCGGATAACGTCGTTCGCGACTAAATGCACGAGAAGTAATTCTCGGGCCAATCGCACCTTGACGACGTTTATATTCATTACGATCAACTAAACGGATGACTTTTTCAACAACTTCTTTATCAAAACCTTTGGCAATAATATCTGCCTGACCTAAATCTTCTTCAATGTATGCATAAAGGATAGCATCCAATACATCATACGCTGGTAAAGAGTCTTGGTCTTTTTGATCTGGACGCAGTTCTGCTGAAGGTGGGCGAGTAATTACACGCTCAGGAATAACCGGAGTTTCACTTAAGCTATTACGGTATTTCGCTAATTCAAACACGATTGTTTTATAAACATCTTTGAGAACAGCAAAGCCACCCACCATGTCACCGTAAAGTGTGCAATAGCCAACTGAAAGTTCAGATTTATTACCTGTAGAAAGGACTAAATTACCAAACTTGTTAGATAAGCCCATAAGCAATGTGCCACGAGCACGCGCTTGTAAATTTTCTTCAGTCGCATCGGCTGGTGAATTACCAAAGAACGGATACAAAGTTTGCATGAAGCTATTTACGATTGAATGAATTTCGGCAATACCGAAAGTCACGCCCATACGGCGAGCTTGTTCCGCTGCATCTTCTACACTAATTTGAGAAGTGTAAGTATATGGCATCATCACAGCTTGAACTCTCTCTGCACCGATTGCATCAACTGCGATAGCAAGCGTAAGGGCAGAGTCAATACCACCAGAAAGACCTAAGATTACTCCAGGAAAACCTGAGCGTTCTACATAGTCACGTGTTGCCATGACTAGACCTTGATAGATCTCTGCAAAAGTTTCTAGTGCAGGAGCAGACTCGACAACTTTATATAATTTTGTATCGCGGTCAAATTCAGCAATATAGAGATCTTCTTTAAAGCTAGGTGCTTGTAAAGCAATTTCACCATTTTGATTGCTGACAAAACTTGTGCCATCAAAAATTAAATCATCTTGTCCACCAACTTGGTTAACATAAACAATATTTAAATGAAGCTGCTTTGCAAGCTCACTTAATGTCTGTTTACGATGCTGTGGTTTACCCACTTCATATGGCGATGAATTAAGCACAAGTACAGTATCAACATTTAATTGGCTTAATTGTTTTACGGTATTGATTGACCAGATATCTTCACAAATGAGTACACCAAACTTATGGCCTAAGTACTCAAATACCAAGTGCTGATGGCCTTTTTGGAAATAACGTTTTTCATCAAAAACGCCATAGTTTGGCAAGTTATGTTTATTGAAGACACCTAAAACCTGACCGTCTTTCATGACAGCAGCTGAATTATAGCGTTGGCCATCTTCTGTCTGGTTTACGAAGCCGAAAACCATCACAATATCTTTAACTTCACTAAGTTGAGCAAAAGCCTTTTGCATCCGCTTATTTAAATTTGGACGTAACAATAAGTCTTCAGCTGGATAACCAATCACAGAAAGCTCAGGAAAAATAATCAGGTCAGCGTCTTGTTTTTTCGCCTGATTTGCTTGCTCAATCATCTTTTGGGTGTTTGAGTCAATATTGCCAATATGCGGAGAAAACTGAGCAAGGGCAACTTTAAAACTTTTCATTCAAACCTAATCCTAGATCATAACGAATATAAATACACATAGTGTTGATTTTTATGGATATAATTTTTCAACGATGTGTATAGCACGATAATAAACACGTAAAATAGTAAACAAAAATGTCAAGATCAATAATATATACCAATCACATATTTTCTGCGTAAAAATAACGAGATTTTCTGTATACAATAGAAACAAGCTTCATTATTTTTATTGTTTGTATACTGCCTTATCGCTCAAAAATTTGAAATAAGTTTTTATACTTATTTTCAATAATTTGACATTAATAAATTTAGATCTCAACTTTATTTTTATGTTTTTTGTTTATCAAATTTCTATTGATAAGTTAGCAAAAAAGTTACGTTGAAAACAAACTGGATTATTTGGTTACAAATCAAGTTGAGGTAAACAAATGATATTTGGCAGTTTACCTGAACAGATATCTCTAGCAATTTCTCCTTGCTGCTCAATATTGTAAGAACTAAATGCTTTCTGAGGATGATAAGTATATTTATAAGGGTTGTAATATTTAAAGCTCAGATAGTAGGCGGATTGCAGTAACGCACCTTTTAGTAATACATGAATACCTCGTTGGTATTGCATAACATGAGCTAGCTCATGAATAAAAATCCCTTGTATGAATTTAGACTCTAGCGCGTAATTACTGCTGTAGTCAGAAAGATTGACGTATATATTCCCATTTGGAGCCATCAAAATTCCATGCGCTTGCCACGGTAAGTAACGAGTAGCAATAATTTTAGGACGTTCACAATCTAGCAAACTCCCAAACACCCTTTGTGCTAAAGCTTTTTCTTCAGGTGTAAGAAATCGAATTGGATAGCTTTTTAAGTGACGAAATATAAAAAGGGTGAAAATAATAAATTGTCGATATATGACAATTTTAAAAGCGTTGAGAGTGAACATAGTTTTGCTAATAAATAAGTTCATCTATTGGTTTGTAGCATAACATACATCAACTATGTTGAAAGACAGACGCAAATAACTGTCATTTATTTCTCATGCGGCAGCTGGTCTGTTTTACTTGGCAAATCTTCCATTTTTAATATCATCATAGGCTTGTAAAATCTCATCATAAGTATTCATTACAAATGGACCATGACCATTAATCGGTTCTGCGATGGGTTGTCCTGTCAAAATAAGTAATTTGCAGCTTTGCAGGGCAGTAATAGAGAAATGCTCTCCTTGGTTTGACATGACTGCTAGGCCTTGTTCCTCTAAAACTTCTTCATCTTTTTGAAATTGTGCCCGACCTGAACGTAAATAAACTAAAGCTGTTTCACCAGATTGAGCAGGAAAAATGGCTTGCTGACCTACGTGGAGCTCTACATCCAAAACAGTAATAGGAGTGTGGGTAAGTGCGGGGCCCATAACATGGTTAAACCGCCCTGCAATAATACGTACAAATCCCGCTTCATTTTCCAGTTTTACCACTGGTATTTCAGCTTTCTTTAAACTTTGATAGCGAGGAGAGTTCATTTTATCTGCTGCTGGTAAATTGACCCAAAGCTGAATCATTTCAAAAGCACCACCAGATCGAGAAAACTCTTCACTAAACAATTCCCGATGAATCACACCAGAGGCTGCGGTCATCCATTGCACATCGCCAGCACTTATAAACCCACCTCCACCAGATGAATCTTTGTGTTCCAGTTCACCTGTATAAACAAGTGTTACCGTTTCGAATCCACGATGGGGATGATCATTAACTCCTCTACGTTTTATAGAGGGTGCAATTTTTCCGGGGCCTAAATGGTCGAGTAGTAAGAAGGGTGAGAGGGTATTGCCTAACTCATGGTAGGAAAAAACAGAAAGAACTGGATAAAAATCACCGACCGCAAAACGAGTATCGTTACGATGAATAAAAGCCAGACTTTTCATGCTTTATCCTTTCTGTTGATTGAATTTATAAAAAAGATGAGATGTTTTTATAAGAATGTATTAAGACTGGTATAAAAGTCTTTTGCTCTGAATAATAAATTATGAATAGGTTGGGTCAGTAAAATGCATAAGAGAAGGAGGTGAGAGTCCTAGATAATAAAAAACCCCAGTTAAAACTGAGGTTTTACAACAACTAAAATCACAACAGCAAATAAAATTAAGGTTGGCATTTCATTGAAGAAGCGCCAGAACTTATGTGATTTATAGTGAGCATTTCCAATAAGCTTTTTGCGATAGTAACCACAAACAAAATGGTAAACCACTAATAAAGCCACTAATCCAATTTTTAGATAAAACCAAGTGGCTTCATGGTAATGTCTAGTTGCATCGCCCCACTCTACAAGAAAGTGTGCGGTAATTAATGTGGCAATCATAGATGGCCACATAATACCTCGATACAACTTACGTTCCATTACTTCAAAGCGTTGATGGCTTGTAGCATCATCACTCATTGCATGGTAAACATAAAGACGTGGTAAGTAGAACAAAGCAGCGAACCAACAAACCACAGCAATAATATGTAATGCTTTTACCCACAAAAAGGCATCAGAAGGTGCATCCATCGATAATCCTACGCGGGATTATGCATCCCACTTCTTGAAAATTAGGCAAGCGTTAACACCGCCAAAGCCAAAACTGTTACTCATTACAGTATTCAATTTTGTATCACGTTTTTCAAGCACAATATCAAAGCCTTCAGTACCTTCATCAAGCTCAGTCACGTTGATGTTTGGCGCGATAAAGTCATTTTGAAGCATTAATACAGAGTAAATTGCTTCATGAACACCAGCAGCACCTAAGCTGTGACCAGTCATAGATTTAGTTGAACTAAGAGGTGGAACTTTACCTTCACCGAAAGCACGTTCCATTGCTTTAAGCTCAGTCACGTCACCTGCTGGTGTAGAAGTACCATGTGTATTTACATAGTCAATTTTATCTACGCCGTGTTGTTTCGCTTCTTCAAGAGCCATCAAGATACAGCGAGTTGCACCTTCACCACTTGGAGCGACCATGTCAGCACCGTCACTGTTTGCAGCATAAGCAACAACTTCAGCAAGAATATTTGCACCACGTGCTTGAGCATGTTCAAGAGATTCAAGAACAACGAAACCGCCACCGCCAGCAATAACGAAACCGTCACGGTCTTTAGAATATGGACGAGACGCTGTTTCAGGTGTGTCGTTGTATTTAGAACACAAAGCCCCCATTGCATCAAACAATAGGCTTTGAGACCAGTGATCTTCTTCACCACCACCAGCAAGCATAAGATCTTGTTTGCCTAGAGCGATAAGGTTATATGCATAACCAATTGCGTCTGCAGAAGTTGCACAAGCACTTGCAATTGAGTGAGCAATACCTTGAAGTTTAAATGCTACACCCACGTTTGCAGTGATTGTATTTGTCATGTTACGTGGAACAAAGAAAGGTCCAACTTTACGAGCACCTTTAGTTTCTAAAAGCTCAGTCATTTCTACAACAGAAGCAGTTGAACCACCGCCTGAACCACCGGCAATACCATAACGTGGATTATCTGCTAAATCTTCTGCTTTTAAGCCAGCATGTTCAACGGCTGCAACAGCAGAGTTATAAGCGTACATTGCACATACGCCCATGAACCGTTTTAATTTACGATCAATATTGTCAAAATCTTGTTCTGCCGCAGCGCTGACATGACTTTTAAAATTGAGTTCAGCATAAGTTGGGTTAAAACGTGTCCCGGAGATTCCATTTTTAAGTGAATGAGTAACTTCTTCTAAAGAGTTACCGATACATGAGTTAATACCCATACCAGTGATTACAACACGTTTCATCTACAGGTCCCTTTATGGTGATATTTAAAGTCTATGATCATGAGCAGCTATTAAATGATAGGAGAATATAGCTGTAAGAACAGTAGACCCATGTTTTCGTTGCTACCATGATAGCAGAAAGGTTTTTTATTTCTTATGGCAAATCTTTATGTCAATTTTGCATTTAAAAAAAATAACCAAATACACAGTATGTTGCATTTAGGGTTAACTAAAATACACACATTCAAGTTGAGATAAATCCACATTCCACCTAGTATTTATCTCTAATTAGATAAATTAAAAAATCGAGGTACTGGATGACAAAATTTAATAATAATCAATCTGACAATTTGTTTTCTCAGGTCTTCGGAGTGGCTAAAAAGCTCAGTTCTACTGGTTTAAACATCTTGCAGCAAAGTCAAATTGGTGAGGTAAGTAAATTGGTTGAGCCACTTTCAAATGGCAAAACAGTAGAAGATAGTGCCAGAAATAAAAGTCCGTTTGAAGTGGAGCAGTATGAAAGCCCACAACAAATGTTACGTGAACATTTACCTAAAGTTACTCGTCAGGTATTTGGACGCCATTTTAGAAAGGTCAATGGTATCGCTACATTTATTTCACCTGACTGGAATGAAAAAATATCAAGCTATTTATTTGATTGGTTGAATGACTTTAGTTCGAAAAGTACGTTAACTGAAAAAATTTTAGAAGAAGCGGGGGCTAAAGACTTATTTGAGCTTACAAAAGATACCTCACGCTCCCAACGTTTAAGTCAGGCACTTATTGAACAAAATAAATTGATTGCCAGTATTCAAGGTGCAATTACGGGCGTATCTGGAATGGTTGGAGCAGCCGTAGATATTCCAGTTTCATTAGTCCTAGTTTTGAGAACAATTTACCAAACAGGTAGATCACACGGCTTTGATTTAACCGAAGCAACTGACCAAGACGTTGTTGAATTTATTTTTAAAGAAGTTGATATCAGCTTAATTGCGGAAAAGCAGACTTTACTCTTGGCACTTAAAGCCTTACGAAATATGTTGGAGACTCAAGACATTCAACAGTTCCAGCAAGTACTTGGCTCTTCAAATGATATTGAAACCTTAAAAAGCTGGTTAGTTGATGAAAATGGTGAGTTTAAATGGAACTGGTTAAATAAAGTTCCGCAACTTGCTGTGGTAGGCAAGTTTACTCCAGTAGCTGGTGCAGTGCTTAGTGCTGTTTATAGTTGGAAGTTACAAGAAGATGTAGGCCATAAGGCACAAGCTATTTTCGGTGCAGCAAGACATTATTTAAATGAACATCCAAATGAGCATTTATCACCATTACAGGCGTACTATGCGGCGGTAACTCTAATTCAAAAAGCGAGTCCACGTCTTTTAAATGTGGGTGAACATGGTAGTGTCCATGCTACGCAGCATCATAAAATTGAAAATCATGATGTAATTTCAAAAGTATCTGTTGTGGTCAAATCAAATACTTCTGAAAAAAGCGAAGAAAAAGTTCAAGAAAATGTTCACCAAGGAATTGAGCATCTTGCAGAGAAACATGTAGTTGAACATGAACATAGTGAACAAAAGCCAGCATTAGAGCCTGAAAGTGAAGAAAATGATGACGTTATAGAGGGGCAAAAGTACTCTTAACAATACAATTACAAAGGTAGGGTTTGAAAACTAATTTTCACCCCTATTTAAATTTGTAAATAATCCTGTCAATCATTGATATGGTCAACATTTGGCAACTGCTGCCATGTTGACCATTTTTGCATCTTGGCTTACAATTATGTGCCCTTAAAAAGAGGTGTTTTCTTTTTAAGGTTTTTTAATAACGGGAGAATTGCCATATGGCAACAACGAATCAGTTGATCCGTAAGGGTCGTACGACTTTGGTTGAAAAATCCAAAGTTCCTGCGTTGAAGGCTTGTCCACAACGTCGTGGTGTTTGTACACGTGTTTATACAACTACACCTAAAAAACCTAACTCAGCTATGCGTAAGGTTTGCCGTGTTCGCTTAACTTCAGGTTTTGAAGTATCTAGCTACATCGGTGGTGAAGGCCATAACTTACAAGAGCACAGTGTTGTTCTTATCCGTGGTGGTCGTGTTAAAGACTTACCGGGTGTACGTTACCATACTGTTCGTGGTTCTTTAGACTGTGCTGGTGTTAAAGATCGTAACCAATCACGTTCTAAATACGGTGCTAAACGTCCTAAGAAGTAATTCTGGGAAACTAGTCCAAAAGCCCTTTAGCGTTTCGCTTGTTTGAATTCTTCATAGATTTGTAATTCAAGCGACGTATAGTAAGGCCAGCGTCGTGTACATGACACTTGTACAAACTGCTGGATCATCCTGAAGTGTCATATTATTAGGTGTATTAAAATGCCAAGACGTCGCGTAGTCGCTGCTCGTGAGATCCTTCCAGATCCTAAATTTAGCAGCCAAACAATCGCTAAATTCATGAACCACGTAATGCAAGATGGTAAAAAATCTATTGCTGAAAGTATCGTTTACGGTGCTTTAGAACGCGTTCAAGAAAAAAACAAAGTAGACCCAGTTGAGTTTTTCGAGACTACTCTTGAAAAAGTTCGTCCTATGGTCGAAGTAAAAGCACGCCGTGTTGGTGGTGCTACTTATCAAGTACCTATGGAAGTACGCCCATCCCGTCGTACTGCCTTAGCAATGCGTTGGTTAGTAGATGCTGCTGCTAAGCGTTCTGAAAAAACTATGGCTTTACGTCTTGCTGGCGAGTTGCTTGATGCAGCTGAAGGCAAAGGTGCTGCGATCAAAAAACGTGAAGACGTGCACCGTATGGCAGAAGCTAACAAAGCCTTCTCTCACTACCGTTTCTAAGCGGATAAAACAGTCCCTAATCAGGAGAATACTCATGCATACAGTAGCTAGATTCAACATTGCTCTCTACCAAAGTGGGGGCTTTGCGGGTATTTAAGTTGCCCCGCTTGAGTATTCGTGCGCATCAATTTAATTGGTGCGCCCTGTTTTAAAGATAACATTTAGGAATGTAGACATCATGGCTCGCCAAACCCCAATTACTCGTTACCGTAACATCGGTATATCTGCGCACATCGACGCAGGTAAAACAACTACAACTGAACGTATTTTGTTCTACACAGGTGTATCTCACAAAATTGGTGAAGTACACGACGGTGCAGCAACAATGGACTGGATGGAACAAGAGCAAGAGCGTGGTATTACAATTACCTCTGCTGCAACAACTTGTTTCTGGTCTGGTATGGGTAACCAATTCCCACAACACCGTATCAACGTAATTGATACACCGGGACACGTTGACTTCACAATCGAAGTTGAGCGTTCTATGCGTGTTCTTGACGGTGCTTGCATGGTTTACTGTGCAGTTGGTGGTGTACAGCCTCAGTCTGAAACTGTATGGCGTCAGGCTAACAAATATAAAGTGCCTCGTTTAGCATTCGTGAACAAGATGGACCGTACTGGTGCAAACTTCTTCCGTGTTGTTGAACAAATGAAAACACGTCTTGGTGCGAATCCTGTGCCAATCGTTGTGCCAATCGGTGCTGAAGACACATTCACTGGTGTAGTTGACCTTATCGAAATGAAGGCAATTATCTGGGATGAAGCTTCTCAAGGTATGAAGTTTGAATACGGCGAGATTCCAGCTGACCTAGTTGATACTGCTCAAGAATGGCGTACAAACATGGTTGAAGCTGCTGCTGAAGCTTCTGAAGAGTTAATGGACAAGTACCTTGAAGAGGGTGATCTTTCTAAAGAAGACATCATCGCAGGTTTACGTGCTCGTACATTAGCTTCTGAAATCCAAGTAATGCTTTGTGGTTCTGCATTCAAGAACAAAGGTGTTCAACGTATGTTGGACGCTGTAATTGAATTCTTACCATCACCTACAGAAGTTAAAGCGATCGAAGGTATCCTTGACGATAAAGACGAAACTAAAGCGTCTCGTGAAGCATCTGACGAAGCTCCGTTCTCTGCGCTTGCGTTCAAAATTATGAACGACAAATTCGTAGGTAACTTAACATTCGTACGTGTTTACTCTGGTGTTCTTAAACAAGGTGATGCTGTTTATAACCCAGTTAAATCTAAGCGTGAACGTATCGGTCGTATCGTGCAAATGCACGCAAACGAACGTCAAGATATTGATGAAATCCGTGCAGGTGATATCGCAGCGTGTGTAGGTCTTAAAGACGTTACTACTGGTGATACATTATGTGATGAGAAAAACATCATTACACTTGAACGTATGGAATTCCCGGATCCAGTAATTCAGTTAGCGGTTGAACCAAAAACTAAAGCTGACCAAGAAAAAATGTCTATCGCTTTAGGCCGTTTGGCTAAAGAAGACCCTTCATTCCGTGTTCACACTGATGAAGAATCTGGTCAGACAATTATTGCTGGTATGGGTGAGCTTCACCTTGACATCATCGTTGACCGTATGAAGCGTGAATTCGGTGTTGAAGCGAATATCGGTAAACCAATGGTTGCTTATCGTGAAACGATTAAGAAAACTGTTGAGCAAGAAGGTAAATTCGTACGTCAAACAGGTGGTAAAGGTAAATTCGGTCACGTATATGTTCGTTTAGAACCGCTTGACGTTGAAGCTGCTGGTAAAGAATACGAATTCGCTGAAGAAGTTGTTGGTGGTGTAGTACCTAAAGAATTCTTCGGTGCAGTTGACAAAGGTATTCAAGAACGTATGAAGAATGGTGTCTTGGCTGGTTACCCAGTTGTAGGCGTTAAAGCTGTTCTTTTTGACGGTTCTTACCACGATGTCGACTCTGACGAATTGTCGTTCAAAATGGCTGGTTCTTATGCATTCCGTGATGGTTTCATGAAAGCAGATCCTGTTCTTCTTGAACCTATCATGAAAGTTGAAGTTGAGACTCCAGAAGACTACATGGGCGATATCATGGGTGACTTAAACCGTCGTCGTGGTATGGTTCAAGGTATGGACGATCTTCCTGGTGGAACAAAAGCAATTAAAGCAGAAGTTCCACTTGCTGAGATGTTTGGTTACGCGACTCAAATGCGTTCTATGTCTCAAGGTCGTGCGACATACTCAATGGAATTTGCTAAATATGCTGAAACTCCACGTAACGTGGCTGAAGGCATCATCGCTAAATTCCAAGCTGGCGGTAAAAAAGGTGACGACGAGTAATCTTTCGATTACTATAAGCCCTAACTAATTCTTAGTTAAAAACCAAGTGCTCATGGAGCGACCCTCCATGAGTAGTTAATAAAGGAAGATCATCATGGCTAAAGCCAAGTTTGAACGTAATAAACCACACGTAAACG
>ERZ808232.110-NODE-110-length-22097-cov-7.212912_pt1 | contig 22097 bp, 21 predicted proteins | sample MGYA00521281_ERZ808232 | MGnify/ENA primary metagenome ERZ808232 (study PRJEB31515, sample SAMN02941833) | indoor metagenome | biome: House; feature: Kitchen Counter; material: surface | place: USA: Illinois | collected 2012-02-13 ... | reverse complement strand
GTCATAACACTTGGTGTACTAGTATCGACCGACACAATAGTATCAAATCGCTGCTTTATCGCCTCAACAATAGGCAATACACGGTCCATTTCCTCTTGTATCGAAACAGCTGCCGCCCCAGGACGAGTAGACTCACCACCGACATCAATAAAAGCAGCGCCTTCTGATATCATTTTATCTACTTGTTGCAATGCTAAATCTAAGGAACGGTAAGAACCACCGTCAGAGAAAGAATCGGGAGTAACATTAAGTATTCCCATAACATGAGGAAGAGACAGGTCGAGAGACCTGCCTCCAAAGTTCATAACAGACATGAGTTATCCGTAAGAAATAACAGGTAAGTTAAGACTCACCTGTTGTTTTAGGAGACGCTTCATTTTCTTGATCCGCAGAAGCGTTTAAATCATCACCCTTTTCAGAGGCAGTTGATTCTGGCTTTGCATTCGCTTCGTTTTTATTCGAATCGTCAGAAGAATTACCTGCTGCATCAGACCAACCTTCTGGTGGTGAAGGCTTTTTACCATCCATAATTTCTTTAATCTGCTTCGCATCAATTGTTTCATAATGCATTAACGCTTCTGCCATCACCTCTAACTTATCACGGTTATCGTGAAGTATTTGAGTCGATTTAGCGTAACAACGACTAATAATGTCCTGAACTTCAGCGTCAATTATCTTTCCAGTCTCAGGCGAAAAGTAATTCGCTTTACTGCCTGTTGGCCCAGAAATATAACCACCGGTATTATTATCATCTTCTTCATAGGCAAATGGACCCAGTTTTGCGGACAAGCCCCATTTCGTTACCATATTACGAGCAATGCTGGTGGCACGTTCAATATCATTAGATGCACCAGTAGACACGCCATCAAAGCCATGAATGATTTCTTCGGCTATACGGCCACCATAAAGGCTGCATACCTGACTTTCTAATCCAGTCTTACTGACACTGTATTTGTCCTCTTCTGGCAAATACATGGTCACACCCAAAGCTCGACCACGAGGTATAATGGACACTTTATACACAGGATCATGTTCTGGCATCAAATAACCAATAATAGTATGGCCAGATTCATGGTAAGCCGTATTTAATTTTTCTCTTTCACTCATCACCATGGTTTTACGCTCAGCGCCCATGAGGATTTTATCTTTCGCTAACTCAAGTTGCTCCATATTTACTAAGCGACGATTAGAACGCGCCGCAAACAAAGCCGCTTCATTAATCAGGTTTGCTAAATCAGCACCAGAGAAACCAGGAGTACCACGAGCAATATTTTTTGGCTCCACATCATCATCGCAAGGTACTTTACGCAAATGCACTTTAAGAATTTGCTCACGACCACGAATATCTGGCAGACCTACCTGTACTTGACGATCAAAACGTCCAGGACGCAACAATGCCGGATCCAAAACATCTGGTCGGTTCGTTGCAGCGATAACGATGATACCTTCATTACCTTCAAAACCATCCATTTCAACCAATAACTGGTTTAATGTCTGCTCGCGCTCATCATTACCGCCGCCCATACCGGAACCACGATTTCGACCAACCGCATCAATTTCATCAATAAAGATAATGCAAGGCGCATGCTTTTTCGCTTGCTCGAACATATCACGCACACGTGACGCACCAACACCTACAAACATCTCTACAAAATCAGAACCAGAAATGGTAAAGAATGGTACTTTCGCTTCACCAGCAATCGCTTTAGCAAGCAATGTTTTACCTGTACCAGGAGGGCCACTCATCAAAATACCACGAGGTATTTTACCGCCTAAGCGCTGAAATTTACTTGGCTCTCTTAAAAAGTCTACCAACTCTTCCGTATCTTCTTTTGCTTCATCACAACCTGCAACATCAGCAAACGTAGTTTTGATTTGATCTTCTGGTAATAAGCGCGCCTTTGATTTACCAAAGGACATTGGACCGCCTTTACCACCGCCACCGCCTTGCATCTGACGCATGAAGAACATGAAAATAGCTAGAATTAATAGAATCGGGAAGCTGGCTACAAGCAGTTGCGTCCAAATACTTTGGCTATCTGGCATTTTACCTTCAACAACAACTTTATTATTCAACAAGTCATCCATGATCTTAGGGTCCGATGCCGCTGGGCGGACCGTCTCATAAGTATCACCACTCGTTCGTGTACCGCTAATGGTATAACCATCAATCACAGCTTTAGCAATACTCCCATCCTGAACTTCTTTGACGAATTCAGAATAAGAAATTCGGTTTGTATCAGATGTCGTATTAAAATTGTTAAACACGGTCAGTAGCACAGCCGCAATAACCAACCACAACAGTATATTTTTTAGCATATCGTTCAAGAGCACACCTCTAAACGGTTATATTTAATGTTTCCAGTATATAGTACCAGAACACGCTTAATTAACCTTTGTATTGTCTTCCTAGTAAATAAACTTCGCGGCTACGCGCACGCGATGCTTCCGGTTTTCGTGTTACAACGCTCGCAAACTGCGCACGCATAGCCTTGAGATATTCATCAAAACCCTCTCCTTGAAACACTTTTACCAAGAAGTTCCCGCCGGGACGCAACACCTGCCCTGCCATATCTAAAGCCAGTTCAACAAGATACATGGCTTGAGGTTGATCAGACGCACTATTACCACTCATATTGGGGGCCATATCTGAAATTACAAGATCTGCTTTTGCATCTCCCATTTCAGCTAAAATCGCTTCATACACTTCTTGCTCAGTAAAATCTCCCTGAACAAAGGTGACTCCTGGCAATGGCGCCATTTCTAAAATATCAGAAGCGACTATAGTACCTTTATCCCCTACTAACTTTGCCGCAATTTGAGACCAGCCTCCTGGTGCTGCGCCTAAGTCGACCACTCGAATAGCTGGCCGAAATAATTTATCTTTATCGTTAATCTCTATCAGCTTGTAACTGGCTCTAGAGCGATAACCATCTTGTTGGGATTTTTTGACATACGGATCGTCAAAATGTTCCTTCATCCAACTATTACTACTTTTTGACCTTGCCATGTTTTCATCGTACCTAAATCAGTCTATATTCCGCTATAATATCGCTTAACCTCTAAAGCCTCCAATAAAGAGGGTTAACTAAGATGAGAAAAATTTATTATGAGTCTGACAAACGCACAAAAAAAGCAATATCGCTTAATTGGTCACGCCCTTAACCCTGTCGTTATGATCGCAGGCAATGGTTTAACTGAATCCGTATTAACGGAAGTTGACCGAGCTCTAGAAGATCACGAGTTAATCAAGGTACGCATTAGCGTACTAGACCGTGAAGTAAGAACCGCTCTGATTGCTGAAATCAGTAAAATAATGAAATGCGAAGTCGTACAAACAATCGGTAAAGTGGCACTTTTTTACCGAGCAGCCTTAGAAGCAAATCCAAAACTGTCTAATTTGTTACGCTAGAATCATTAGTGAAATAGTCAAACGATCAAAAAATAGACTATTTCACTAAACTCTTACTAATTAATGCCGATATCCTTTATATCTATATAGAGGATACATTCAATGCTATTTATCGAAGCCTTAAGTAGAGCCGGAGCTAAACCGAATACAAAAAAATACCCTCAAAAATCAAGAACACAACCTATTATCACCTCTGAAGATTCTGTCGCCTTAAGTCCAGCGGCCCATGAAGTAAAAGAAATTCATTTAGACAGCCAGCACAAATCGCCACTTTCAGTATCATCTAGTATTTTTGCCAACCTTATAGAACATACTTTAAGCTACTTATTTAATAAAAAACTGCTTATCATCTCTCCAGAAGAAGTTAATTTAGACCAAAAAGAATGGCAACTTTTATTACAAGTTCCACCTCATAAAGCACAGTCTGATGACGATACAAAAAACAATAGCTACCAAGAACCTGAAATAAAGAAACCACAGTCATCAAAGCAATTAAAATTTTATATTCCAGTCAAGCCAGCATATGGCAATACTATCGAAATGACGGTCATTCTCTCATTACATCAAGGCTCCCCAGAAATCCCATACTTTTTCTCATCCTTACCAAAAGAAAATACGTTACCGCTATTAAAAACGCCCTATACACCGGAACTTATCAAACAACAGGTTACCTACTACCATTTATTATTCGACAAAGATGGCGAACCAGATCAACTCTCTGCCCTCTACCCTCTATTAATACCATCACCAGAAAAAGACCAAACAACATCTTCTACTTTTGGCTTAAGACTTTGGAGGGTCCAAGGTACAGTATTACGCCCAGTCGTCCTTGGCGACCGTAAAGTAGGTCTGCTATATATTGGTCACTATCAACCAATTGAGGGACATTCATCTGGGTCAAAAAACACAATAAACACCAACTACCTTTACACCCAGGCTTAACGGCTTAAGCTTATAAAAAACATAGTCGTTAATGGCGACAATAACACTTGTAGATAACTTAGGAATAAACGACATTTTGAAGAGAAAATTGCTTTCGGGATGAGGAAGTCAAAAAAAAGGCCCTTCGCGAGAAGAGCCTTTTATACGGCAGATAAATTAAATACTAAAACTCGCACCACAACCACAAGTAGATGTCGCATTAGGGTTCTGCACTGTAAAACGAGACCCCTCCAAGTTTTCTTTATAATCCACTTCTGAGCCTACAAGATACTGAAAACTTAATGGGTCAACGACTAGCGTCACTCCATCACGCTTCACTTCCGTATCATCTTCTTGATGCTCTTCATCAAAAGTAAAACCATATTGGAACCCAGAACAACCACCACCAGTCACATATACTCGCAACATAAGTCGATCATTTTCTTCTTCTTCAATCAGAGCTTGCAACTTAGCCGCCGCCGCCGAAGTAAACTCGATGGGATTTGCCGATTCAACAACACTCATTTTGATACCACTAAACCTAATTTAAGAATTATCAAATTATCCTCTTATCCTAGTAAAGCAGTCAAGTATTGATCAGTGTTCTCGTGTCGAACGAAATGTAACATCAGGCCACTTTTCTTCCGCCATCATCAAGTTAACTCTTGTTGGCGCCAAATAGGTAAGATGACCACCGCCATCTATAGCGAGATTATCTCGGCATTTATTCTTAAACTCTTCAAATTTTTTCGGGTCTTCACAATCCACCCAACGCGCACTATTTACGTTAACCGCTTCATAAATACATTCCACTTTGTATTCATCTTTCAAGCGATAAGCAACGACCTCATATTGCAATTGACCTACCGCTCCCACAATGAGTTCATTATTACGCTGTGGCATAAATAGCTGAGTAGACCCTTCTTCTGAAAGCTGCTGCAAACCTTTTTGTAAGGCCTTCATTTTCATCGGATCTTTTAAACGAACCCGGCGAAATAACTCAGGAGCAAAATGCGGAATACCGGTAAACTTAAGATCTTCACCTTCAGTAAAAGTATCCCCTATCTGAATTGTTCCATGGTTATGCAAACCAATAATGTCGCCAGAAAACGCCTCTTCAACACCTTCTCGATCCCCCGCCGTAAAAGAAACAGCATCGGTAATTTTAATATCTTTACCTAGACGACAATGCCTCATTTTCATGCCACGACTATAGGTGCCAGAACAAACCCGCATGAATGCAATACGGTCACGATGTTTTGGATCCATATTCGCTTGGATTTTAAAAATAAAACCTGAGAATTTTTCATCCAATGCCTCTACATGTCGAGTATTAGTATCTCGCCCAATTGGAGAGGGAGCCCACTCAACGAAGCCATCTAACATTTCACGAACACCAAAATTCGACAATGCCGTACCAAAAAATACCGGAGTCAATTCACCCGCTAAATAAGCTTCTTTATTAAATTCATGACTTGCACCACGAACTAACTCGACCTCGTCAACATACGCTTCCCATTCATCACCAAGCAACTCTTTCGCTTCATCAGAATGTAAGCCGTTAATTTGAATATCGTCAGTTAAAGTATGACCACGACCACGAACAAAGACATGAATAGTATCGGTATAAAGGTTATATACCCCTTTAAAGAAAGTACTCATCCCAATCGGCCACGTAATCGGTGCAGCCGCAATTTTCAACACTTCTTCTACTTCATCTAATAAATCAATTGGATCACGAATATCACGGTCCATTTTATTGATAAAGGTAAGAATAGGCGTATCTCGCAGGCGACAAACATCCATTAACTTAATCGTTCGATCCTCGACACCTTTTGCCCCATCGATGATCATCAATACAGAGTCAACAGCCGTTAACGTACGGTAAGTATCTTCCGAAAAGTCTTCATGCCCCGGAGTGTCGAGTAAGTTAACCATGCGCTCCTTATATGGGAACTGCATTACAGAAGAGGTAATGGAAATACCACGTTGCTGCTCCATCGCCATCCAATCGGAGGTCGCATGCTTATCACCTTTTCGGCCTTTTACCGAGCCCGCAGTTTGAATAAGTTGTCCAAGTAGCAACAACTTTTCTGTGATTGTTGTTTTACCAGCATCAGGGTGAGAGATGATGGCAAAAGTCCTGCGCTCAGTGACTTTATTGATAAATTCTTGATTCGACATTATGTGTTCTTCTATTGTGTAGACTCACTTTTGCACAAAAAAGCAAACAGTGCGTCATACTGATATTTGAAATTTTCGAAATTATACCGAATCCTTTCCTTGCTGTAATTTTTTTTAAATCAGTATCTTATTTAACCCCTTGTACACCTTCTCGTATTAAGCTAAATCACCAATTAATAAATAATAAAAAGCCTCTATTTGATCTCACAAATAGAGGCTTTCATGTTCAATAAAAATAAATGCGTATTATTTAGTAATTTTGAACGGGATAAACATAGGGTATCCATTGCGAATCACACGCATGGGCACAGAGTGATCGTCCGGAATCTTCTTAGCAATTTCAGAGAAATGCGCGGCATCTTTAATATGGATACCATTCAACATGGTAATCACATCCCCTTGTGCTAATCCATTACGAGAAGCCGTACCACCAATGACTCGTTCAATAATAACTCCACTCTTTATATCTAAGCGTTTTGCTAGGTCAGTCGAAAGATCTGAAACAATCATTCCTAAACGGTTTTGATCTTCTTTTTTCTGAGCTAAAGACTTTTTATTATTAGGTCGCGCTTCAAGTAATAAGGTCATTGTCTTATCTTTCCCTGAGCGAAAGATGTCGACTTTTACTTTATCGCCCGCTTTCATCTGACCAACAATGTAAGGGAGCTCTCCTGAGTGATTAATCTTTTTACCATTAAAGGACAAGATAATATCACCAGACTCTAAACCAGACTTTTGAGCAGGTGAATCAGGTATCACTCGACTAATCAAAGCACCATGAGGCAATTTAAGACCAAATGACTCAGCAAGATCATTATTTACATCTTGAATTAACACACCTAACCAAGCGCGAGAGACTTTTCCGTGCGCTTTTAACTGCTCGACTACCGACATTGCCACATTTGTAGGAATAGCAAATGAAACCCCCATAAAGCCGCCAGAACGAGTATAAATTTGCGAATTTATACCAACGACCTCACCAGATAGATCAAACAAAGGTCCACCTGAATTACCTGGATTAATTGCCACATCAGTTTGAATAAAAGGCACATAATTATCAGAAGGTAAGTTACGCCCAGTAGCACTCACAACGCCTGCTGTAACGGTATAATCAAAACCAAATGGTGATCCAATGGCCAATACCCACTGACCTGCTTTCAGGTTATCTGAATCCCCCATTTTTACAGTAGGAAGATTGTCAGCATCAATTTTCAACAATGCTAAATCGGTACGCTCGTCCACACCAATCACTTGAGCTTTATATTGCCGACGATCATTTAAACGCACATGAATAACATCCGCACCATCAACCACATGATTATTGGTTAATACATAACCGTCTGAAGAAATAATAAAACCTGAGCCTAAAGAGCTTCGTTCACTTTCTTTTGGCACTTGTGACCCACCATTAAATGGTTGCTGCCCAAAAAAACGTTTAAAGAATTCATTCAGCTCTTCATTATTTGGCGTAACCTCTGAACTAATACCTTCTGAAGCCATTTTTGTCGTTACTAGCTGTTCGGTACTAATATTGACCACAGCAGGAGATGATTTCTCTACTAGTTTAGTAAAATCAGGAAGTTCAGCAGCATGAGTAAACATAGAGAGCATCATAAAAATGCTCACAGCCCCTATATTTATTTGCTTAAGCAATCTGTTCATTGACTAGTCTCCTTAGACATATCAAATTTTATACTTTACAAAACAACGATTCCGTAAAGTTTAAGGAGTAAAGACTAAAGGAATTGAACCTTTATTAGTGGGGGTAATGCGTAAAATTTTGGGATAAAAATTAGGGTTATTCTCTTCTTTTTGTGATTTTCTCTTGGCCAACCAAAGCCCCGAAAAAAATCCGCTTAAAGATAAGACAACAGATATTCCATTACCAGCATGCCAAATAGAAGGAAGTGTAGCTCCAGCCACTAAGCCTAACAAGGGAATAAAATACATCCATAAAGACGCTTGTAATAAGGTATCTTCCGGTATGCCTATCGTTACTTTCTGCCCTACATCTACTGAAAATTCATCAATTACTTTCATCCGCATACGATTACTAGCAGACACTTGCGCAATAGCATGATGTCCGCAACCATGCCTTGCTCGACACGCAGTACAACTACTGGTTCTTATCGTTTCTACTTCAGCAAAACCTTTCTCTGTTGAAAGCACAGTACCAGACTCTTCAATCATAATATCGCCTTTGGCATAAATACTGACATAAGCTTCTCTATCGTCACTTCAGGAACTTCTCCCACCATAGTAATCAAATACAACTGCTTACCTACTTTTAATGTTTTTTCACCGGCTACTGTCGCCCCCATAGACAAATAGGATGTTGACTGCACATTCATCACTGGTTCAATAAAAACGGATATAGTGACCATACCATCGGACAATAACAACATACTCGTACCATGATTTAAGGCGCGAGCTTCTGGCCACATTAAAGAAAAGCCTTTTGGCAACCAATCAAACTGCCACTGATTTTTCACACGCCTAGGCTTAGGCTCAAGCATTTTCTTAGCGTAAGATCCTTTACCAGGTGTGAAATCATCTAAGGTTAAGTTAGGTGTAAAAGTCACCGAGGTAAACTGTATTCTATCAAGCAAGGTTCCCCTTTGATCCATCATATCGTGTTTTAATAAAAAGCCATTATTTTTATCGAGCCAAAGCTCATGTGAATAACGATACTGATCTTTAGGTACCAAGCGCAGTTCATAAGTATCTCGCCCTGCAATTCGCCCTATTTTCTCGCCAACGACTAATTGATAGCCTAGCTTCAAACGCTCACTATCCAATCCGATAAAACGTTTAAACGGCGCATTAGATAACTCTTGTTCGTTTGCTATTGCCAGATTTGGATAAACACAAACAACCGCATCATCAATACGAATCACCTGTATCTTTCGCCCATCTAGATCTAACAGGCTTTCGTACTCTTTGCCTTTTTTCAATTCATGCTGTATTCGCATGCTATTCATTCGAGTATTTTCTGAGTGTACAAAAATACCGTCATAATCTAATTGAGAAAAAGACTGTGACATTTGCCGTAATAATTGAACCGCATCAGGCTTCATAGTGACGGAATAGCTAAGAGAAGAAAGTAGCCCTCCTAGCACTATCAAATAAACACGCAATAACACAGACAGCTTCATGCATTCACTCTTTAATAGGGTAACTAACAACACGTGCCATTGGGATCATTCCCTGCCCTACCGTCATTGCCGATTGCTCAGCATGCTGACGTAAATAGTTTTGCAAGCGCAAGCTATCAACATCCATAGGGCTCTGTTTTAACTCTGATAATGACGCGACAGAAGAGACTTCATGCGTCTTGGCGGGAGACGCTGTCGATGCTAACTCTGGCGTTGTTACTGAATCTGAATCCAGTATCAAGTTACCCCCTAACACTACAATAAAAGCAACACTGGCAGCGACCGCAAATCCCGTCCATAACGAACGAGTAACTGGCACAGCTTTCTTTGTCGTTTTCAGTAACGGCACAACGTTATTCGTCACCTCTTGGCTTTCTTCATTAGCAATCTGTTCACTCACTAAAGCCGCCAAATTCAGACCAGTGAACACATCCGTATCGGATTCTTTATGTAATGTTGCCTGGATGAGGTTAAAAGCCTCCATCTGGCTGTCTAGCTCGGCAACATCCTGTTGCAGCAATATATCAATATCTTGCGTATTTGCTTCATCATCAAACATGGCTGATAACCGTTCTGAAACAAGGTATTTACCACCATCAGAGGTTGTCATAATTTTTCTCCTCCATCCATAAATGGACGTATCTGTTTCTCCACCGCTTCTCGCGCACGAAATATCCTTGAGCGAACTGTACCAACAGGACAATCCATGATCTGAGCAATATCTTCATAGCTAAGGCCATCAAATTCTCTCAAGCTTAACGCACCACGAAGCTCTTCTGGCAAACAACGAATGGCTTCATGTATCGCGGCTTCTAAACGATTTCTATTTAAAATAGCATCAGGGGTACTGGTATCTAGCAAAGCGTCGTAAACAGCAAAACCATCTTCATTATCTAGCTCTACATCAGACCCTGGTGGACGACGTGAGCGGCTCACCAAATAATTTTTTGCCGTATTCACCGCAATGCGATAAAGCCAAGTATAAAAAGCACTCTCCCCTCGAAAAGAGCCTATTGCCCGATAAGCCTTAATAAAACTATCTTGAGCAACATCCAGCACTTCATGCTTATCTTGAACATAACGGCTAATAAGCCCCACCACCTTGTACTGATACTTTAAAACCAACAGGTCAAAAGCTTTTTTATCGCCTTGTTGGACTTTTTTAACTAACGCCTGATCTGAAGACGTTTTGTGCTGCATAGGCACCTCTTATTAAATCTTATTAGCGCGCCTGTGCTGCGTATTAACAAAGAAGACAGCAAGACACAAAGCGAGTTCCCATAAATGACATAGAGACTTTATATTTGCACAGAGTACAGATTATGAAGAAAAAAAATGCATCAGCAGAAATTGTTCACTATTTATCACTAAGAATAGTAACATTAATACTTTAGACATAAATCAGATCAATATTATGAGCCGACATTTTAAATACGATATCGTCATTATTGGTGCTGGAGCCGCAGGCCTCACTTTAGCACTAGAGCTGGCAGACACTCACAACGTCGCAATACTAACAAAAGCAGATATTCGAGAAGGTTCTACACTTTATGCTCAAGGCGGCGTCGCTGCGGTTTTGTCGAATGAAGATACCATCGAATCCCATATTAATGACACCATTGATGCTGGTGTAGAGCTTGGTGATGTCGATGCCATACGTTTTACTGTAGAGCACTCTAAAGAAAGTATAAACTGGCTGATTGAACAAGGTGTGCCTTTTACTCGTTATGGAGAAAGCGAAAGCTACCATTTAACAAAAGAAGGCGGCCATAGCCATCGCCGCATCATTCATAGCGCGGATGCCACCGGTTTAGCCATTTCAAAGACACTGATTAAAAATGCAGCAAACCACCCTAACATTCACTTTTTCCCTGACCGTGTTGCTATTGATCTAGTAACCACCGACAAACTTGGTTTAGCAGGTGAAAATAAAGTCGTTGGCGTTTATGCACTGAACTTAGACGACGATGTTATTGAAGTATTTCATGGTAAATCTGTTTCTCTAGCCTGTGGAGGAAGCAGCAAGGTGTATCTTTACACCAGCAACCCGGATACTGCATCAGGCGATGGTATTGCAATGGCATGGCGAGCGGGTTGTCGCGTGGGAAATATGGAGTTTAATCAATTTCATCCTACTTGCCTTTATGATGCAAAGGCAAAAACCTTTTTAATCTCTGAAGCGGTACGCGGTGAAGGTGGTAAATTATTACTTCCTGATGGTACACGATTCATGCCAGGGTTCGATGATAGAGCAGAATTAGCACCACGAGATATTGTCGCTCGCGCCATCGACCACGAAATGAAGCGCCTAGGCATTAACCACGTATTGCTCGATATTTCTCATAAAGACGAAAGCTTTATCAAAGAACACTTTCCTACTATTTATAAACGCTGTTTGTCCTATGGTCACGATATGACCAAAAAACCGATTCCAGTCGTTCCTGCCGCACACTATACCTGTGGAGGTGTCATCGTTGATCGCCATGGTGCAACCGATATAAATAACCTTTATGCGATTGGTGAAACTGCCTATACTGGACTTCATGGCGCGAATCGACTCGCCAGTAATTCATTATTAGAGTGCATTGTTTTTGCTCGCTCTGCTGCACAACAGATCATGAATACAAAAACACAAAACGATGACATTAAGATCCCTGATTGGGATGAGACTAAAGTAACCAATTCAGATGAAGATGTCGTTATTACCCACAACTGGCAAGAGTTAAGACGCTTCATGTGGGATTATGTCGGAATTGTACGAACGGACAAACGTTTATTGAGAGCGAAGCATCGTGTCGATCTATTACTCTCTGAGATTCAAGAGTTCTACACTAACTACAAAGTCTCTAGTGATCTATTAGAGTTACGCAATTTAGCCGTTGTCGCAGATCTGATCATTCGCTCTGCCATGTCTCGAAAAGAAAGTCGTGGCTTACATTTCACATTAGATTACCCAAATAAATTAACAAATAGTAAACCCACTATTCTTAATCCAGAAAGCCCTACGTCGCCATAGCTTTCAGCTCATATCGCTGCGCTTCAATATTTTTTGCTGAGCAGCGAATGAGCGAACGAGACGAAAATTATAATAAGACAAACTATCCCGATAAATCACACGATAAGACGGCCAAAACCAATCTAACCATCTTATTTTTTGCCTGCTCACCTTAGCAATTAACTGTACTCCATTTACCCTAACAAACTCTAAGCGATAGCGCGCGCTCCCTTGTTGCCAATAAGCTCCTGTATCATCAATACCAATTCGTGGAGCCCCTTGAACTAAGCGACGCACAGAAAAACAGCACAACAGGAATAACCCAATACAAAAGAAAGTCATCCATATAAATGAGGGTAGCCAAAATAGCTGTAACAAAAGAATGCAACACCCTGCTAAAAGTAGCCAGAGTGTAATACTAATAAAGGAAAGCTTAAGCTCGGTAATGCTCAGGCTGAACACGAGTTAATATCATATTAACAATGTGAGCAAGTTCTGTATCTTCTGGCGTCTCTCTCTGCATAAACCATACAAAAAGCTCTTGGTCTTCGCAGGCAAGTAATTTATTGAATAGACCTTTATCTTCCTCACTCAAGGAAAAGTAACCTGTTTCCAAAAATGGTTCTAGAAGAAGATCTAATTCCAACATGCCACGGCGGCATTGCATTTTTAGACGTCTAAAGGCGATGGATTCTGCACTATCACTCATTAAGTTACCCTCTGTGTTGTATAAGCATAATTATATCGATTTACCATCAAACGGAACACTGCTTCATAGAATTCTATGACTTTTATCACTAAGGCATTGAATTATCACCATTCTAGATAATGAATAAGCAATTAAATCATATTTTATTGCCTAAGTTTTTACTTAAACAATCAAAAGAGAAACAAAAAAGTACATTAATTACCCTTTAAGGTACTAGCGAGTCAATTCATATCTGCTTATATTACAGATTGCTTAGCAACATATTTGCTAATACTAGGTATGACTATAAAAACAAAAGCCCAAAATAGGGAAAACCTAATGAAAATCCTCTCAAAAAGCACCGTTGCTTGCGCAGTCTCTTTTGCGGCAGCAATCAGCACAACAAACGCCTTCGCAGATACTCAAATCACAGTGGCTACTGTAAACAATGGCCACATGATTGAAATGAAAAAGCTAACGCCTGAATTTGAAAAGGCCAACCCAGGTATCAAAGTAAAATGGGTAACGCTAGAGGAAAGCGTATTACGCCAAAATGTCACTCAAGATATAGCTAATAAAAGTGGTCTTTATGACGTCATGACCATTGGCATGTATGAAGCGCCTATCTGGGGACAGCGCGGTTGGTTGCAACCTATTGACGCCAGCGGCAGCTATGACGAAAAAGATATACTCCCATCTATTCGCAGTGGCCTTTCGTATGATGGCACCCTATATGGCGCACCATTTTATGGTGAAAGCTCTATGGTTATGTACCGTACAGACCTAGTAAAAACTGCAGGTATGGAAATCAATGATAACGATAGCTGGGAACATATTCGCGATGTAGCAAAAGCGGTTAATGATCCAGATAACGGCGTATATGGTATTTGTTTGCGCGGTAAAGCGGGATGGGGCGACAATATGGCGCTTGTTACAACCATGGCCAACTCATTTGGCGGCCGTTGGTTTGACGAAAACTGGAAACCTGAAATTAACTCTCCAGAATGGAAAAAAGCAGTTAACTTCTATGTCGATTTACTTGGTAAATACGGCCCTCCAGGCGCAAGTTCAAACAGTTTCAATGAAAACCTAGCACTTTTCAATGAAGGTAAATGTGGTATGTGGATTGACGCAACAATTGCGGCCTCCTTCGTAACCGACCCTTCTCAAAGTAAAGTGGCTGATAAAGTCGCCTTTGCTCAAGCGCCTCAAGCAGTAACAACAAAAGGCTCCAATTGGTTATGGGCTTGGGCATTAGCCGTTCCTGTTGCCACAAAACACGAAGCAGCGGCGCAAAAATTTGTACGCTGGGCAACGTCTAAAGACTACATTAAATTAGTCGCTAAAGACGCGGGCTGGGCTTCTGTACCAACAGGGACTCGTGAAAGTACCTATCAAAATCCAGACTTCCTCAAAGCTGCTGTATTTGCGGATGCAGAATTAAAAGCCATTAAATCAGCAGACCCCAAAGACAGCACATTAAAACCTTCCCCATACGTGGGTGTTCAATTTGCCTCCATTCCTGAGTTCCAAGCGATTGGAACCACAACAGGGCAAATGATTTCAGGAGCACTTGCTGGTGCGATGACCGTCGACCGAGCTTTAGACAATGCTCAGAAAGCGGCAGAGCGTCAGATGCGTCAAGCTGGCTATTAATAAACGTCACTTACTATTGAGGTAGCAAATTTGCTACCTCAATAAATTACTGTGACTCGTCGCACGACGCCCTATTTATTATAATAAGAGATACCTACCATGAAGCGCTCAATCACTCGCTTATTAATGGCGCCATCCGTCATCATGCTTTTAGTGTGGATGATAGTGCCGCTATCAATGACCATTTATTTCTCAACAATTCGTTATAACCTTTTATACCCAGGTCAAAATAACTTTGTTGGTTTAATGAACTATGAGTTTTTCATAACAGATCCAGGCTTCATCACCGCAGTAGCAAACACACTAATACTATTAATATCCGCGCTGGCTATTACGGTTGTATTAGGAGTTATGTTATCCGCGCTGATCGATAAACCCTTTTTTGGGCGAAGTATTGTACGCGTGTTGCTTATCTCCCCTTTCTTCATCATGCCAACGGTCAATGCTTTGATCTGGAAAAATATGATGATGAATCCGGTATATGGCATTTTCGCTTGGATATCTCAATCACTTGGCTTAGAGCCTATTGATTGGCTCGGCACTTATCCACTGATGTCTGTCATTATCATGGTCAGTTGGCAATGGCTACCTTTTGCTATTTTGGTATTTGTTACTGCATTGCAGTCACAAGACACTGAGCAAAAAGAAGCCGCTCAAATGGATGGCGCAACCGGTTGGCATATTTTTCGCTACCTAACTATCCCTCATCTAGCACGCCCTATTGCTGTGGTAGTGATGATAGAAACTATCTTTTTATTGGCTGTATTTGCTGAGATTTTTGTCACTACCGGCGGTGGTCCAGGCTATGCCAGTACTAATTTAGCTTACTTAATCTATAACCAAGCACTGCTTCAATATGATGTCGGTGTCGCATCAGCAGGTGGTTTATTCGCTGTATTGCTTGCCAATATCGTCGCTTTCTTCCTAATTCGTGCCGTCGGCAAAAACCTAACGGTGTGAGGTAACAAGATGACTCTTAATCAACAACGTAAAATAAAAACACTCATCACAGGTTCATTTGCTTGGCTTGTCGCATTAACTTTGTTCTTTCCTATTTTTTGGATGTTTATCACCTCTTTTAAAACGGAGCTACAGGCTATTTCGGTACCACCAGCGCTGTTTTTTGAACCAACATTAGACAACTATAAAGTGGTACAAGAACGCAGTGATTATTTATTGCATGCAATGAATTCGGTGATCACCTCATTTGGCTCAACGCTGATTGCTTTGGTCATCGCCATTCCTGCAGCGTACTCAATGGCCTTTTTTCCAGGTAAACGTACCAAGGATATTTTGTTGTGGATGTTATCCACAAAAATGCTACCTGCTGTCGGTGTATTAGTGCCTATTTATATCCTTTTCCGTAATCACGGCTTATTGGACAGCCGTACAGGCTTGATCATTATTTTCACCCTAATGAATCTGCCCATTATTATTTGGATGCTGTTCTCTTATTTTAAAGATCTTCCAAAAGAGATCCTTGAAGCAGCACGAATGGATGGTGCCAGCCCATGGGGAGAAGTGGTTAAAGTAGTTCTTCCTTTGTCTGTTGGCGGCATCGCATCTACTGCATTACTGTCAATCATTCTATGCTGGAATGAAGCGTTCTGGTCGCTTAACTTAACAGCCTCTAATGCTGCACCGCTGACCGCTATGATCGCCTCTTACTCAAGCCCTGAAGGTTTATTTTGGGCCAAACTATCAGCAGCCTCTACTCTGGCATGCGCACCAATCGTCGTGTTTGGTTGGTTCTGTCAAAAACAACTTGTCCAAGGCCTTACATTTGGTGCCGTAAAATAATTATTAGGAATTTTAGTTATTTCAGAATTACAAAAACATTACGATAGCTACCATGCATTACGTGGCATCAACCTTGACATAACCGAAGGTGAGTTTGTTGTTTTCGTTGGGCCATCTGGTTGTGGTAAATCGACGTTATTACGAACTATTGCTGGACTAGAATCTTGCTCAGGTGGCTCTATTGAGCTAGATGGAAAAGACATTACCGAAGTCGCATCCTCTAAACGTGACTTAGCCATGGTGTTTCAGTCTTATGCCTTGTATCCGCATATGACCGTCGCTGACAATTTGTCGTTTGCTTTGCGTCTTGCAAAAGTCCCAGATGCAGAAATCAAAGAAAAAGTACGCTCAGTATCAGCTTCTTTGCAACTGGATCCTCTGTTAGACCGCAAGCCAAAAGAGTTATCTGGAGGCCAACGTCAACGCGTTGCCATTGGTCGAGCGATTGTTCGTCAACCTAAAGTATTTTTATTTGATGAACCCTTGTCTAATTTAGACGCGGCATTACGCGTACAAATGCGCCTTGAACTCGCTCGTTTACACAAAAAGCTAGGCACGACTATGATCTACGTAACTCATGATCAAATTGAAGCCATGACTTTAGCCGACCGCGTTGTCATTCTAAATGCGGGGCAAATTGAACAAGTCGGTACACCTTTAGAGCTGTATCGTCAGCCCAATAGTCGCTTTGTTGCAGAGTTTATTGGCACTCCAAAAATGAATCTAATTCCAATTGATCACTTTAAGATAGAAGATAACAATCTACGTTTAAACTTACTAAACAGCAGCGTATCCTTCCCTGCCAATAGAATAAAAGGCGCCATACCTAAAGCAATTACCTTAGGTATTCGTCCAGAGCATTTATCTTTGGTAGCAGAGAATGGTGATATTACTGGTCGTGTCGAGTTGGTTGAACACCTTGGTTCCGAGGCGTACGCGCACATTCAACTAGATAATGACCAAACAATCATTTTAAAAGCGGCGGCTCGTAGTACGGTACAAGATGACGATGTAGTTCATATCAATATTGACGCAAGCGAAGCTATCCTATTTAACGAAAATGACCACGTTATTTCAGTGATCGCAGAGGAAGTTGGCAATGACTAATACCCTTATTGCGACTCAACACAACGAGCAACTGTCTACCCAGAAATACGCAAAAGAAGAGATCCAGCCTGGGGTAATTCACCTCGGCGTTGGCGCTTTTCATCGAGCTCATCAAGCAATGTATTTCGATCGCCTCTTAGCGCTACCCGAAGGAAAAAAATGGGGAGTAACCGGCGTTAATATTCGCCCTCAGGATAGTACTGCTTTTGCCCGTTTTATCGCTCAGGATGGTGAGTATGTTCTTAAAACAATGTCACCTGATGGTGCCACTCATTACGAACATATTCGCTCTATTGTTCAACAAATTGATGGCGCTAAAGCCCCACAAGATGTTGATAACAAAATGGCTGATAGCAACATTCAACTAGTAACATCTACGGTTACTGAGGGTGGCTATTACCTAGATGAAAACCGTGTGCTTATGCTATCTCACCCAGCGATAAAAAAAGATATTGAAGGCGCAAGAAATACGATTTATGCTTTTTTATCTGCTGGATTAAAACAACGTAGCGAAACCTCTAACGCAAAAATCACCTTATTATGTTGTGATAATCTGCGTCATAACGGCGAATTATTAGAAACAGGATTAATGCAGTTTTTAGCGGCGAAAGGTGATATAGACCTTGTTAACTGGGTGCAGAATAACGTTTCTTTTCCTTGTACCATGGTAGACCGGATTACCCCTAAACCAAGCGCAATACACGTTAAAGAAGTCCAACAGCGTTTTGGTATTGATGACGAAATGACAGTAATGGGTGAAGATTTTTCTCAGTGGGTAATTGAAGACAACTTTGCTGGTGAAAAGCCTGCTCTAGACCTAGTGGGCGCTCAATTCGTTAGCAAAGTAGACCCTTATGAAGAAGCTAAAATTCGCATTCTTAATGCAGGTCATACTTGTGTCACTTATCAAGCTGCACTCAAAGGCTTAACCCATTTCGATGAGGCGATGCGAGATGTCGAGCTAAATAATTATTTCACTGACTTCATCAAGCAAGACGCTATCCCAGCCATAGGGAATTCCATTGTCGATTTACCTGCGTATTTTGATATTATTGCAGCTCGATTTAGTAACACGAATATAGGCGACACTGTTGAACGCATTTGTACAGACGGTTACGCTAAATTCCCGATCTTCGTTTACCCTTCTTTAGAAGGTGTATATCGAATAGGTAAGACGCCGACTAAAACAATACAAGGGATTGCTTGCTGGTTCATATTTATCCAGAAAGCCGCTAATGGGAAGTCATCGATCCCTTATCATGAACCGAATCTGTCTTCGATGTCTGCCTTTACGAATGATGAAAAAGGTATCTTGGCATTTGCTACCGACTCCTATTTATGGGGAACACTAGCAAAGGACTATCCAAGTTTCGTATTAGACCTGACTAAGTCAATTCATGAAGCAGAAATAAAATACCAATAATGACCGTCAATTGAATAAAGTCAGCCAATCAAATAAAAAATGCGATTTATTTGATTGGCTGACACTCAAGTTACTGGAGTAATAATAGTTTCACCATCAAAGCCTGAGTAAATAGTCTACTCAATACAAGCCGATGTTTGTTAACGGCTCTTCTATAGATCATTCAAGCAAGACTTTGATTTTTGTTTTAGGTAAACATTATGTCCACAACAGTAAAGCGTAATACCCCAGAATATGAACTGGTTGAAAGTAGTATTGAAACCATCCGTTATTTAGAACACGGATACCCAAGTGACCTGATTCGCTGGCATGCCCATGATGATTATGAATTACACTTTATAGTGTCGACCTCGGGCAAAGTATTTGTCGGCGATTACATTGGTAATTATGCGCCTGGTCAGTTAATTTTAACGGGGCCAAGATTACCTCATAATTGGATTTGCCTAAGCACTCAAGATCCCGTTGACGTTAGAGATATGATCATTCGATTTGATCATGAATCGTTTGCTAACGGCATGAAAGTCATTCCTGAATTAGCTGAAGTGCTCCCCATGCTCCTGAGAGCAAAATCAGGGATAGAGTTTTTTGATATCTCTTTAGATGAACTGAAAGAAACTTTTGCATCAGTTCGTGATTGCAGTGGCTTACAACGAGTTATTAAAGCACTTCCTCTACTAAAAAGACTGGCACAAAGTCAAAATTATCGGCTTCTTTCAACCGTTCAAATCGACTTAAAATCAAACGAAGCGTTACAGCATAAAATTAATACAGTGGTTGATTATGTCTCTCAGAATTACAATCAAGATATTAATTTATCGAGCGCTGCTAGCTTGATAAATATGTCCGATAGCCATTTCTCTAGATTTTTTAGGAAAGCCACTGGTAATCGCTTTATAGAGTTTGTCAATCGAGTACGTATTAGCAGAGCCTGCAACTTACTCACAGAGACAGATCAACAAATTGCCAACATCTGTTTTCAAGTTGGTTTTAATAACGTAGCTAATTTCAATCGACGTTTTCATGAACTAAAAGGCATTACGCCACGAGATTTTCGTTCACAAAGTTCAAAACGTATAGAAGGTCAAATGCTTACTCAGCTCTAAATAATAAATAGCCTATCAAGCTTGCAAACAAATCTGGCTTACTGAGAACATTATAATAGTAATGTAGGAACAAACCGTTACGCCGAACAGCATAACGGCTTTTTTTACGACTAATCTAACAATGTAGACAAAGACATATTCAAGTGTTGAGTGGATATGAAAAATCCTCTAAATAGAGCATATTTTTTCTGGTAATAACTCTGCAATGTCATATCAGGCTCATGAGACGCTAAGATATCTGGTAATACACAATATTGTTCAATTAAAGCCTCAATATCCTCTCCTGCTTTCTGCTTCTCGCCAAGCAACGCTAAACGTGCGGCACCCAATCCTGGCCCAACTTCTCCACCATCTCGATAAACCAAGTGTTTTCCTAATATATTAGAGAGTATTTGACGCCACAGGGCTGAGCGAGCGCCACCGCCAATTAACGATAAATCAGCCACCTCACTACCCGCCATTGCTAAGGCGTTCTGACAATCTAATAATGAAAAGGCTACCCCCTCTAACACAGCAAGTATCATATCGTTCAGTGAGGTCGAATTATTTAAACCGACAAACTGACCTTGAGCATAAGGGTCATTATGTGGTGTTCGTTCACCACTCAGGTAAGGTAAAAAAATAACACTCGTTTGAACTTTCTCTGAATGCTCTAATGTTTCTAACAAAGTTTGGACAGAAAGATCGACCGTTTTAGCCAGCCAAGCTAAAGAGTTAGCAGCACTTAATGTCACTCCCATTTGATGCCAACGATTAGGCAGAGCATGACAAAATGCATGCACCGTATTCTCAGGGTTTGCCTTATGTGATTCACTCACCACAAAATATACGCCAGAGGTACCTAATGACAATAATCCTTGCCCTGATCGAGTAATCCCCATACCAACAGCACCGACTGCATTATCACCGCCACCAGCAACCACCGGAATCTGAGGAAGTCCCAATAAAGTAGCAACACTTTCAGATAAAGTACCAATCACAGTACAACCTTCAAATACTACCGGCATATTTTCTTGTGTTAAGCCCGTTGCAGCTAATAATGCATCATCCCATTGACGAGTCTCAGGGTTTAACCATAACGTACCCGATGCATCAGAACAGTCCGTTGTATACTTATTCGTTAATCGATAAGTAAGGTAATCTTTAGGTAATAGAACATGACTAAGTTGCGCAAAAATCTCTGGTTCATTTTCTCGCACCCACTGAACTTTAGGGGCCGTAAAACCTGGCATGATTAAATTCCCAGCCCGCTCAACTAAATCAGGATGCTGTGCCATTAACGCGATACATTGCTGCTGGCTACGACCATCGTTCCATAAAATACAAGGGCGTAACACTTCTCCATGAACATCCAGCAAAGTCGCACCATGCATTTGACCTGATACTCCTATCGCTTTTAGCCTATTAAGATCTAAGCGTTTTTGTAACAGCTCAATAACCTCTAAATAAGCTTGCCACCAGGAAGATGGATCTTGTTCAGACCAAGTAGGGTTAGGAGTGCTTATACTTAGCTCAACCGTTTCCTGCGCGATAACATTACCATTATCATCAACGACAACGCCTTTTAGTCCAGATGTTCCAAGATCAAGTCCTAAATACATAATCCGTTACTCTCATATCAATAATTTATTGTTTATTTTTATTACATATAGC
>ERZ808232.105-NODE-105-length-23027-cov-9.420860_pt1 | contig 23027 bp, 16 predicted proteins | sample MGYA00521281_ERZ808232 | MGnify/ENA primary metagenome ERZ808232 (study PRJEB31515, sample SAMN02941833) | indoor metagenome | biome: House; feature: Kitchen Counter; material: surface | place: USA: Illinois | collected 2012-02-13 ... | reverse complement strand
ATCTTGATTACCGTCTAAATGGTAGTCCAGTATCAATAGATCGCTATGATGCAAATGCTCAGGAATATAGTTGTTACCGCCTATTTTTGGAGACTTACCATTAAATACATCTAAACTCCATTTGTGAGTTTCATGACACATATTAGTAATTTTTATCAAACGAGCGATATTTTGGTTATCTGCATCAGGATAACTTGCGGACTGCTGTAGCAGCTCTTTTAACGTTGGATATTCATCATCAATTACTGTTACAGTCCTGATAGGATCGATAAATGCTTCTTTGATTAGATCTTGATAAGTTATTGCCGTATCACTCATGCGTTAGTCCCTTAAACTCAATAGCAAAATTAGCACCTGATAATAGCTTTTTCTCAGGGCATGTTTCATAGCGGATTTTATGGCCGCCAGCTTGTAAGTTTTGCTTCGATAGATATAGCCCCACTCCACGGCCACCTCGCTGCTTGCGGGTAAAGAAAAGAGTGAAAAGCTGATCATAATCATCTTGATCCACACCTTGACCTGTGTCTGAAATATAAACTTCACCATCTCGAACATCTAAAGCGATTTTCCTGTTATCAGCATCACCACGCTGACACCAGTAGAGAGAATTGTTAATCAGGTTGATAAAAACAGGATAGATGCGTGCAGGCACCTCTTGAATAACCATAGAATTAAAAGGCTCCGATACGCCTAGGGTAATTCCAGCTTCCGCAAAGTGATCGCCAAAATACGATTGAATGTATTCAGTGATTTTAGAGCCTTTGATTCTCTCTATTGTTTTCCTACCCGAAAGTTTAAGCGGCGACAGAAAACGCAATTTTTCTGTCAACGCCTGATGTGCATGAGAAGTACTTTCCAGCAGAGAGGTTTGTCTATTAGTCAAACCATCCGAGCTTAGATGTTTTAAGCCGTATGCTATGGTTTGATCAAATCCTTCTAGCTCGTGGCCGATGATTTCAACGGTTATACCAAGCTGAGCTAGTGAATGTAACCTTGCTACTTCTTCACGATATTTCTCCGTTTGGTTCATGCTATGCACTGCTAGATTTTCTAGGTCTATCTCTTCACTGATTCGCTCTAGAGCCGTCACGTAGGGAGAAAGTTTCTGGGCGTTCTCAATTTCGACTTTAGCTTGCATGTCATCCAGCTTTTCAAGAACTAGATTCAGCGAACCTTTCTCAAGCCTTAGATTTTCTAGGTCCTCTTCTAGAGTAAGTTTGTATTGGTCTCGACAATGCTTCACTAGTTCATCAAACTCTTGCTGCTGCTTAGCCAGCATCGCTTTACCTTGTGCAGCATAGCGTGTAATGCTGTTATTTAGGCTGGCTAGTTTGCTGCGGTATACCTCGGAGGCTTTTTCGTAATCGGACTTTTGTTTGGATTCAGCAAGCACTTTGTTAACGACAAAAGTAAGCTCTTTGACTAGCTCTTTCGCGGCAAGCTCATGCTTGCGATAACCACGGTAATCGTCTTCTAAACGACCTAAATTGGCAGGTACTGGGCTTAATGAGAACACTTGTGTTGTGTCATTAAATTCATCCACCTCAGACTTTAGCTTTTGAATTTCATCAATTGAATTAAGCGATAGGCGGCTATCAAAAGTATTTTTTAATTCTGTTAGCTTATCGACATGGGAAATAAGTTGACTAAGGTTTTTCTTAATGGAAGTGCGAATTCGTGTTCGTTCTTTGGACTGAATTTTTTTCCGATCTGCGTCTGCTTTTTCTAAGGCTTTTTGCTCTTTAATGTTTTCGAGAGCTGTGGATCTTTTATCTGACCCTCTGCCAAAATGCTTCGTAGCTGAATCGACTAAAATATTTTCGACGATTTCCCTAAAAAGCTTTGCCGCTCGGTTTTCTATAAAGCCCTCTCTCCCAGCCTTATCTCGTAAATTTGGGTTACTCTCTCTAGAGATGGAAACTCGACCAAACATTTTCCTATTCGACCAAAAATACCTACCTGCGTTTTTAGATCGACGTTCCTCTATCGAGAAATAGTCACTATCAGCCCTTCCATAAGGCATCACTCGCAAACCATCACGATATACCCGAAAACCAGCGTATTTTTCTGCTTGCGCCATAAAAGATGCATGCTGTAGTTCTGATAAAGAAGAACTACCTATCGATTGTTCAAAAGCACCAACCCTTATATCGAATGCTCCAAACAAGGAGTCTTTACGGACTTTATAGGCCGCTCTTGGCTTTACCGTATAGTTTTCAACCCATTCACCAAATACTTTTACTCGGCCATAAAAATAGCCTTCTTCATCCACATGACCTTCTAATATATGCTCAAGATCCTCAAGGTTTTTTAAGTCAAACTCACGATCTTCACTGATTAAATCGAACGGAATGCCTCTACGCCAACCACGTACTAAGCAATTAAAGTCGTTTGCCACTGACTCGACACCTTGAGAGAAAGGGTCAGTAAAATTTGATAATGTCTGGAAAAAACGTTCTCTAGTTAACTTTTCAGATTCATCTGCTTCTAAAAGAGGAATGGTCGAAAGCTGTACTTCAAGGTCATACATAATCTCTGCGATCAGCATCGCTGTGCCGTGCTCGGATTCACCATTGAAAACAGACCATTTATTTAGTTGTTCCTCTGAGAAGACTTCTTTGATAAGAGTGTGTTCTATCTGCTTTTGCGTTAGCTCATCTTTTCCATCTTTTTCTTCTTGATCGGAAAAGGCTTTCCAAGCCTCTGCTAACCGCTGGTTACGTGCTGGATCATCCACATCCCCCCAGATATTGCCCATCATCTGATCAAACAATGCAGGCAGTTCTTCTATAAGGTCAGAAGCCTTAGAAAAGCCAGTGGTTGGAATACGAATATCGTGAAGGTAAAGAAAGGGGTTTTCAAACAATCGCCAGTCAATCAAAGCGGCAACAAAGTCTTCATTTTTACGCTTCGAGACTAATAGAAGAAGCGGGCCTAATGCAGCAGAAGATAACCGACCAATGCCTTTTTGCCCTTGTTTAGGTCTAAGAGATAATCCATTACGATCTTTTTCAGGAATTTCAAAACCATTAGTTTTGGATTCTGTTCCCACGGTTAGCCATTTGCTCTCGAACTCTTGGCGGCTCATACCATGACCATCATCGAAGATGGCTGCGACTTTGGTATTACCGTCAAATAAATGCAGTTCAACATGTTGAGCATAAGCATCATAGGCATTTTTCCAGAGTTCAGAAATTGCGGTTGGACAGTCAGCAATTTGCTCACGTCCAAGGTGATCTATGGTTCTTGCTCGTGTTTGAAAAGTAACTGGCACAGCCATCGTAAATCTTCCTGAATATAATCCTTTAAAAATACCGCTATCTAACAATCAAAGAAAGTAGCCTTTTTATGGAGCTGATAATAATTTAGATATTTTTGATATGAGAGCCTCACCTAGCTTAATAGGCACGGCATTGCCAATCTGTTTTGCCATCGCCATCGATCCACCAGTAAACATGTAGTCATCTGGAAAGGTTTGTAGGCGTGCAGCATGACGTAACGTTATACCATGAGGTAACCAAGGGTGCACAAAACGGCCTTTAGAAGGGTTGTTACATCCTGTTGTGATCGTGTTCGAAGGCTGGTGTGGGAATATACGACCATATACATCTTTATGGCCTTTGTAGTCCTTATGGCAGTTTAGCTCTCTACCAGATTCGTCTCTGCCACCTAATAATGGCGTGTTTTCAAAAACTTGTGTCAGCTCTACTGAGTGTTCCATGTTTAAGTTACATGGGTCTTTTAGATCTAGATTCTTTCCCCATTGTAACGACGCGATTTTTGTAGCTGACTCTTCTTCAGAGTAACCAAATTTCTCTTCTAACCGGCGTTTCAACTCATTTAATATTGAAGGTTCTGGCTCTTCAAAAATAGATGAAGCGGTTAACCATTGAGAGTCACCAGACTTATGGTGCGTTGGTTTCGGCGGCCATTCGATACCGTCCCGAGCCATGTCATTACGCAAAGCAAAAATAAACGCACGTCTGCGGTTTTGTGGAACCCCATAATCTTTAGCATTTAGAATCAAGGGTGCCCCAGTAATCACTTGGTAGCCATGATCTTTAGAAAGTTTTAGGAAGTCATTAAGGTATTTCTCATGACGCGGCCACAATAAACCAGGAACATTTTCAACTAAGAACGCTTTGGGCTTTAGGTACTCAACAAAATCAAAATAGCGTATGAGCAAAGCGTTTCTTGGGTCGTCTTTTCCAGAATCCTTAAAACGGTGGGATGAAAAGCCTTGGCATGGGGGACCACCAAGCAGAATATCCAACTGGCATTTTTGAATGCCTTGGTAACGCATAATCGAATCAATATCGACTTTCGTTATATCTTGAGCAAACACTTGAGTTGGCGCCCCTAGTCTTTCTACTAGATTCTTTTGGTAGGTTTCGGCTGCATGTTGATCAAACTCAATCGCAGCAAGCACATCAATACCGACGTTATGTGCAGCAAGGGAAAAACCACCTGCTCCTGAAAATAAATCTATTGCCGTCAGTTTCTGTGTCATCGTAAATTCGCGAACTCAAAAATGGCGTAATTATACGTAAGGAAAGCTTGCTGTCATAGCACATTACGCTGGCTAAATATTTATTACGATTAAACATTAAACGCCGATTTCTTCATGGCTTGCTCGGCTCGGCTGATCCCTAGCCGCTTAGCAACGGCTTGCCATGGCTTAACCGCATTTAATACTTCATCATAAATTTGCGAGGCTTGGACTTGAGAAAGTCGGAAGAAGTCTTTTACTTCGAAGGCTAATTGGTAGTCTAAAGTGTTGTCTGTATCCGTAATGTTCAGATGTAGGCCTTGTTTACCAACTATCGGGTTTAAGTCATAAGCAGGCGATAGCTTCCAGCCATGCTTAGTCAATAAAAAACCATGATTACGCAGGTGATCATCCGTGTTGGACACCGCAATATTAAACACGATACGTCGCCATAACTGTGCTAAATCAGCTTCGGTTTGTGCACCAGAATTGGAAATAAATTCAGCAATCTCTAAGTAGCTGGCACCTTGAGATTGTTCACCATCATACCTTTCGTTTAAAGAATAACGAAGCTGTGTCATGGCCGACGAAAAATGCAGCCGCTTTTCACCGTCGCGGTCAAACCGTTTGGTTAAAAAGGTATGATGCCCAGATAAAAACTGCCTGATCTCACTTGGAAACATGTCAACACCTGCCGCTAAAGCCAGTTCATAACAGACCATCTCCCACGCACCTACATCATGGGTGTCATTTGAATTGGGGAACTTGGCAATCCATAAGTGACCCTGCTCATCTTTCACGCAAGCCTTAGGCCGTGCGCCACCTAAGGAGGAACCAGGAGCAATAAGCATTGTTAACCAACGATAATACTCGTCACTGTCGATGTTATCGTCTTTTTCAATCTGCATCGCCGCGTGCTCTAACTCTCGCAGAGACGCCATTGGCGGCGCAGAAAATTCAGCATTGTCATCTAAGAAAGCATCCAAGCCTGCTCGCTTAAACCTGATCCCTCCCATTCGGTATGAATCATGTACACCCAGCAAATAATCCAACTCACTTAATCGACTTGTTGCTCGAATGCCCTTACTAGCCTCGATGGCCGCACGTCGTTGCATTAAAATACGTCCCCATCTATCAGGAGATGAATCAAGAAATGCTCGGAAGTTTTTATCAGCTTCATCGTTATAAAGCTCACCGGAGTGAAGCGTCAAGATTGGATCAATTTGCAAGCGATAAGATGAGGTTAAAAACGCTTTATCGTAGGCAAAACTAAACACACCACCTCTGCTTGTGTCGCCATAACTAAGCCGCCCTATTAGCAGTGGCGCTTCAATTGGCTGCCAGTCAGCATAAACCTCGACGATTTCACGGATCATTTTGAACCTTCCAGCAATTTTATATTTTGCAGCTTGATACCAACTTCATCATGAGCGGCCATTTCGGCAAAATTACTTTCCATGCCAAGTACGGCCATTATTTTTAAATAAGTGCCTATGGCAACGCCCGGATCACCTGCGAAGACTTTGTTCACGGTTTTATGATCAAAGCCTGTGCGCTCACACAACAGCTTTTTTGTAAAACCGCGGCGTTTCATCGCCAACAACAAGTCCTCACCAAAATGAGTCAGGATTTTACGCTGCTTTGGAAACAGTACATTGTGCAAATCACGCTTAGCCATATCACCAACCAAAGGGACTATATTCCCACTATTCGAACATTAATGGGAATATAGTCCGATTTTTAAATCCAAGCAAATCTAACACGAGAAAGAAGGGACTGTATTCCCACTTTACTCAATATAATTGGATTTATATCCTACTTTTAGGTTTGCCTTGCGCGTTGGACAAAGTAATGATGTGAATTCCTGAATGTAAAAGGCCACCAAATCACACTTTTATGCGCATAAAAATGCAGGTGGAGAATCAATGCTTTACCAAAGCGTTATTACTGGACTAAGAAAGCCAGCTATCTGAGGTATGCACAAAGTTACTTCTTAGGTAACAATCTGTAGACCTAACGGTGGACTAACATCCCGTCAATACACCAATAAATCACCGCTAAACGGTATTTTTTACTAACGCCATTTGGCCAGCCTATAGCCTCATCGTTTAAGCAAATCACTCAAACGATTTAATAATGCTTTACGGCTATTATTCGCCACAACAAAGCGCTTAAAAATATGCTCGAACGCCGCCACATCGTTTTTAAATTGATAGGCTTCCTTCAGCTGATGCAGATAGAGCGATGCCGCATCGTAACCACTGGCGCAGGTTCGTTTAGCTTGGGCCTGTGCTTGTTTCCAGTAGTGCTCACGCTGATTGTAGATATCCGTCAACGCTTTTTCTTTTTCCGCTTTTTCGATGGCTAATTTTTTTGCGAGTGCTGCGGCTTGCTCTTGCTGTAATTGACTTTGCGCTTGCTCGATGAAAGGGGAAATCAGATCGGGGGTTAACCAATATTGATAGATTTCGTCTGTGTTGGCAGCTTCTTTACGCGTCAGCGCTAAGGCTTGGTGTCGGGTTAGCTGGCCTTGTTCAAACAGGATGCGTAATAGCGTGTTTTTCTCAACTTCCGAGAGATTGTTTAGCCACGCATCAAATTGAAACTGGGGGTGTTTGGCTTGGTGACTGGGTTGTGCACTTAGCACCATGGCAAGTGCCTTAACCAATGCTAAAGGAATATCATAAAGTGTCGCGAAAGCCTGTATCTCTTCACTGAGGTGCTCAAAATCGAATTGAACTAAAGGTATTTCCTCAAGTTCGTCATTCCCATCAAACGCTTTGAGCCACATAAAGTATACAAGACGCCAATTCCTTTGAATTAACTCGCTGCGTAAAGCAGCTAAATGCTGAAAAAATTCGTCAGCATGTTCATCGTCAAAATATTCGTAATACTCCTCGATGGAAAAAATCAGCAACTGCCACTCATCGCTTTGATGCACATGAAGTCCATCACTTGAAAAGCCAAGTAACGCATCAGGGATCGTTCCAGCTGGTAGTTTGATGTAGGCATCGATTGAGCCCCAATCGGCATAGTAAAAACCAATATCGAAGTATTTTAACATCAGCTCAAAAGGCTCTGCCTTTAGATCACTGTAGGTGTAATACACCTGAAAGGACGTAGAGCTGATCTCAGCACGGCTTGAAATGGCTCTGAGTGCTTGACGCGCTTTAGCATCTAAATACCCATCCAGACGATCGAATTTATAGTATTGATATTCGCTCACGATGACCTTGCTATGTATTTATTGTGAATTGAAAAATTTGTTTTAACAAAGGCTGTACCTGAACCACTCTGGCGACGGGTTCCGTGTTGAAATAACATCTTGGATCAATGGTCACAAATCCCCAAAACTGTAAAAATCGCTCAATAAACCGTGATTCGATGAGTCTGCTTAAGTTTCTTTCTGGCGAGAAGAAATCATCAGTAGGGAATGTTAGCAGTAAATCTGGGAAAGCCACTTTCACCTCTTCAATTAGCTGATCCACACTGCTGTGGCTCTGAATGCGCCACAACATAAACAACCAAAAAGTGCGCAAGTCGACATCGTATTCAAAACCGTCCAAATAGCCCCAGTTATATTTGCTGATGGCAGCCTCTAACATAGGTTTGAAAAAAGTCTGTATGCCTAAAGCTTGATACTGCTTTTGCGCTGATTTTTTTACATGGTAGCGGCCACTACGCCGATAAATAATGCCACTAATTTCGGCTAGCACTCGGGTGTAGTGCAAGGCATTGAATTTGTCTTCGTTGCTGCCCGCAAACTCGCTGATGCTTATATCTCGTTCGAATTGAGCAACGGCAAACTCAGGTAATAACGCACTGGCCTGTTTGACTAATTTAGTCGGTAAGTTACCTTTACTGGTAGCTTTGAAAGAGCCTTCTTGGGCCATGGCCTCATCAAGAATGAGGGCTAAATAGCGCATCACCGGGCTGGCAGAGAGAGAGTCGGGAGTGCTAATTGTCACCCACTGTAATTGTTCAAAAGGCGCATAAAGCCAATTGACCATTTGCGTTGGTGTCACACCACAAAAATCGGGATGAGGTTGATTATTGCGATCATGAACTTTGTGTTGTAAAGCAGCGTTGAGTTCATCAAGGCTCAAATTTGGGTTCATTGCCTGCATAGCTTCAGCATCATCGAAAACTTGGGCATGCTGGTTGGAAACGCTGCTCATACAACAACGTTTAAATTTTTTACCACTGCCACAATGGCAAGGATCGTTTCGACCGAGCTTCATTACTGTCCCTTCTTATTGTTATAGAAAAAGCGCTGCATTTTCCTGCTTGCGCTGATCCAATGTCTTCGCAATCGCAGACGCTGTTGTTTTACTGATCCCTTGTTGCTTGGCAAGATAAGTAAATTGGCTGATGGCTTCTGCGACTTCTTCAATAACTTGCTTTGCATCATGCCAACTCCGATAGCCAGCACTGGTAGCAAGTTTTTGCATCACTTTAAGCGGTGGCGTTTTGCCATAACCCCCGAACCCAGTTGCGTGTTCGTTGAATGGATGTGGGCTGTAAGTAACATCGTAAAAAGGTGCAGGACTCCATTGACCGTCATCCGCTTGCAAAAACGCCCAGTTTTTACTGTGGTCGTCTTGGTTGGACGACAGTAGGTTAAAAACGGCACGGCGAAATTGCAGCTGCCCAGCGGCTGGTGATTTACACAACTGACGGCTGGCTTTGATTAAATCAATGTAATCTAAACTTGGCGTTCTAAAGTCTGCATCCAGCAGCCCGCAAGCGCTGTGCATATGTAATCGACCTGCACTGCGCTTGCTGCCTAAGTCGGCTTGTTCAGTAACATAATCAAAACGCTTAAGCGCCAACCAAGCAGGCGCACCGCTGGTAGGCGGCGCTTCAATGAGTTGCCATTGCGGTGGTTGACACTTAGCTTGCTCAGCCATTTGCAAATAAACCGCCTCACACAAACCTTCTTCATGGCCGAGCGCGAGATTTTTAGAAGTAAATTTAATCAGCCACGCTTCATCACCAGACTTTGCAAAGGTTCGGCATTGCCGAGCTTCTCCAGCAGGCATATAAATCTGTGCCTTTGGTCTTGCCCCACCCGAACTACCTCCGGCGACTAATGCGGCCAACACCTGTTGAGTATGTCCATCTAACTCATCTTGGTTGTCGTCCATATAGTCTGACATTGAAGCATCGAACAGCGTTTGTGCTTCTAAGCCTAACGTCGCTAAATCAATATCCGCATGCGTCGTGGCTGAAAACTCAGACACCGGAAAAAAAGACAGCGCACCCATGCCTTTATCACCAACAAAGGCTAACCTATCCATCGCTGTTAATTGATTAGGCAGGATGCCCTTTTGCCGGAAAATACGATCTTGTAACAGCATGCCCCAGCCATCGGGCAAACAATCGCCAAATACGCCATGTACACCTTGATGCGGCGCTTTAGGTGCGACTTGAACTTGCACGTTCGACTGCAAAGTAAATGGTGATAAATTGCCAAAATGCTGCAAATAGCCGTCTGCATACTGAAAAAAAACACCTTGCCGATTTTGCGCCAAGACTCCAACAGGTATCTTTTCATCTGAGCTTAACGTACGAGTTACAGTGAGTTTCTGAATGGGTTTAAAACTCATCTTTTAGCACCTCATCGATACTCGTTGGTATAGTGGCGCACTCTTTGTTAGGCTCTGTGAGTTGATAGAGCCTATCTAGCGAGTCAAGTGTTTGCCAAAGCAACAACAATTGGCGAAATGAAATTTGTCCAGTCAACTCAAACTTCTTAATGGTGGCCGCAGGTACACAGCTTCGCTCAGCAAGCGCCGCTCGTGACAGCTTTGCCTGCTTTCGTAACTCACGTAAATAAGCCGCATAGGCTTGGCTTACATCGGTATCATCAAGTAAGGTAAAATTCATCCGAAAAGACCAAATGGACACAGTTATATCTATTATAGCGAAATAAAACAAAAAATGGATATTATTGTATCCACTATTAAATGAGGTGTTGAAAAAAATTACTCGATGAAGCCTTTCAAAACTGCTATTTTTAAATACTAACAGCAGCTTAAAAACGGCACAGTTTTTCCATTGCTAACCACTAAGATTTAGTAAAAGCCATAAGCAAGTGGTGGGCAAACAGGCATTTTGATCGCTTTCTTTTCGATAAATCATTGAGTTTATTAAGGTCTAGGTCACTACTCAATGAGCAGATCCAAGACATCGAATAGCTATCTTAGATAGAAATCTGTCCACCCAAAGTTAAGTGGTGGGCAGCTGATTAGGGTGCACTTGAACCAATGTCAGCACTACTGGAAAACAGTAACGCCTGTTACTCACACAATTATTTAGCGTAGCGGTATACTTAATAAGCACTTATCAAGCGCTTCAATCATCGATTTGGTAAATCGAGCTTTTTCTATAGGGTTAGATACTATGATGTCCATTAAGAGTAAACTTGACTTTTTATCGGCTAATCTCCATCACATAGAACAAGAAAAAAATAGACTCATCACAGATAAAACACTTTAAAAAACGAATAAAATCAGACTCAACACTCTGTTGAATAACTCATCGTATATTTCCATGGTCATGAAAATATAATGCTGTCAAAAGCGCTGTAGATAGAGAAATTTCTCAAAAACAAATAAAAACCTTTTTAAATATTGTTTCGTAACTTCTATGGTCTCGATGTATTAATCATTATTTAAGAATGCTTGTATGTTAAAGTTTACCCACTAAAAAAACTGAATCATTAAACGCTTTTTAAACTCTGCTGAGATATTAAGTCTGCTTGCTTGATAAATAGGCTTATTAGAAAAATAAAACATTATCTTTCTAACTGAATAATTCCTAATAACCACACTCTTAACTATTTAAATATTTGGTCTTACACTATGAATACCTTACGCCGTCTCGCGCAACATGACGCATTCTATTTGCTGATATTCATCTTTCTTATCGCGCTCAATTTACGTGGCCCTGTTACGGGATTGCCTCCTTTACTAGACCGTATTAGTGACGACTTACAACTTTCTAATTGGCAGTCTGGTTTACTAACTAGTTTACCTCTGCTGATATTTGCACTGTTTGCTCCTGTTGCATCATGGCTGACCAGACACTTTAAAATTGAGCGAATTTTAGCCACTGGCGTGGGGTTAATCGCACTAGGTATGTTGATAAGATCGCTAGGTTCAATCAGTACTTTATATATCGGAGCGATACTTATTGGAGCAGGTATTGCCATTGGTAATGTTTTACTTCCCAGTTTATTAAAACGCGAATTTCCTAATCACATTGTTCAATTAACCGCTATGTATGTCCTAATGATGAGCATTGGCGGTTTTGTTATGTCTAGCTTTGCCGTGCCATTAAGCCTCTTTGCCGAGAGGCCAAGCTTTGCATTACCGATGAGTGGTTGGGCATTTGCTCTAGCATGCCAAGGCGCTATTATTCTATTGCCATTAATCATTTGGTTTACCTGTAGAATCACCCAACACCATACGCCACAAGTAAATAGTCCCGATGTTCCGTCTGCTCTGTGGCGGTCCGTCATTGCTTGGCAAGTGGCTGGTTTTCTCGCGATCAACTCTTTGCTTAATTATATTGTCGTCGCTTGGATGCCTTCTATTTTGGTAAGTTACCACTACGCTGACTCAACTGCAGGCTTGTATCAAGGGTACCTACAGCTAGCAGGTGCTTTACCCTCGTTGATTTTAGCTCCGTTTATCAATCGTTTAGGCAGCCATCGCCGATTATGTTTGTTGGCGACGAGTTTAAGCTGGCTTAGCTTGTTTGGTTTTTTATATGTACCGAGTTGGTCTGGTCTTTGGGCCGTGTGCTTTGGGTTTGGTGTCAGCATGAGTTTCATTATGGGTCTATCATTTATTAGCCTACGAACAAACAGCCCAAAACAGGCGGCGGCGTTATCAGGTATGTCACAACTAATCGGCTATACCCTTGCTGCATTAGGGCCAGTATTGATTGGGGTACTCCATGATTGGCATCTCTCATGGAGCGCACCACTCTATGTATTATTAATAATCGGGTTTCTATTAATGGTTTTAGGTTGGCTAGCGAGTCCGAAACCACATAATGTGTCATGCTCCTGATTCTTATAACAGGTTATTCATACATAGATTTAGTATCTCTTATATAAAAAATTCGTTCCCTATCGTTTTTCTATTCACATAAGAATGCAAGAAATATTATTTTATAAAATATGTGCTTCTTTATTAAGAAGCACATAAAATTTGAGTGTTATACTTCTCTTTATCTCCATATTTTTATGCTTAGGAATCGGCTGCGCTATGTATCAATCGAGAATTCATTCGTTATTTAAAACATTAATCTTCCAGATACTTTATATTGTTCTAATTCTCATGACAGCGCGCTATGCGATGTTGATCGTATTCTCTGAACCAAGTCAATTAGCAAGTCATAGCGACGATGTACAGCGCATGTGGATTACTGGTGTTCGCTACGATTTACGCGTTGCTGGTATGCTGATGGTACCTTTTTTACTGCTTGGGCTTTTAATGGCTGTAAGTCAGAAGTCTTGGAAAGTAATGAGTATTTGTTTACCTTGGGTATTTAGCTTACTCGCTTTTGCGGTTGCTATGCTTGCCATTAGTAACTATTACTATTACCAAACTTACCATAACACCTTTGATGTTTTTGCTTTTGGCCTAGCGGAAGATGATACCGCTAGCGTGTTGGGGAATATGTGGGACGGCTACCCAGTACTTCGAGGCTTATTTTCAGCGCTTGCTCTGGCGTTTATCTCGGGTCGATTAGTGTCTTTTTTGATGAAAGAGAAGGCATCTCGTAAATGGCCTTTAGGCCTGTTCGTTCTTTATGTATTTGTGATGATACTAGTCATCGCAATTATTAGTCGTGGCAGTCTAGGGACTTTTCCTCTTAGACGAGGCAATGCGCAAGTGTCTCAACTGTTATTACTCAACAAGATCACCCCTAATGGATTTATGAGTCTAAGCTGGGCCATGGATGACCATAATAATGACTTGTCATTTTCTCCGGTTAACAAAGCAAAAGGAGAACAGTTAAAAACGACTTTAGGCATAAACAGTCTCATGGCAACAACACCGACTAACCCTTGGCTTGAAAAACATAAACCCAATGTCGTGATGGCATTGATGGAAAGCTTTGGCAGTAATATGTTGCAGTTCGATGATGTAGACAAAAACGATTTGCTAGGCCACCTGCGCCCTCATTTCGCTAACGATTTTGTTTTTAAACGCTTTATTTCAGAAGATAACGGTACTGCACCGTCATTAGCCGCTATGTTCTTCCATAGCCCAATGCAAAACATCAGCCATAGCTCAGCACAACACACAAAGCTCAGTGGCATACCATTCGATGTATACAAAAAAGCAGGCTATAAAGTTATCTTTATTTCTCCTGGCAATATGATATGGCGGAATCTAGTAAATTACTTACCCGTTCAAGGTGTTGATGTTATTTATGATCAAAATACCTTGATGAAACTATACCCTCAAGCAGAACAGGAAATGACTGATTGGGGCGTACCTGACGATTACGCTTATCGCCTGGCTGAAAAGTTATTACAAGAATCTAAAGAACCTATCTTTATTAGCATCTTGACTATTACTAATCACCCACCTTATGTCACTCCGCAACGCTATGATCCAAAACCAATAGCAATAACACCAGAAATAGCTCGTCACGCGGAAGCTGAGGGTCAAGAAGAAAAACAGATACAAAAAACCTATCAGTACGCAACTGACAGTTTTGGACAGTTTATTACTGCGATAAAAGCCTCCGGTAAAGCAGATAACACATTAATAGCCGCTACAGGCGATCATCAAATGCGTCGTTTAAAAGCCTATTACCCAGAAGAACAAATGCTTGATCGCGCGGTTCCCTTTTATCTGCATGTACCGAAGAAAATCCTCGATCATACAGGCTGGGCTTACGATCCAAATCGAGTAGGCTCTCATAAGGATATTTTTCCAACGCTGTACAATTACTCATTATCAAATACCCGCTATCAAGCGATTGTTGGACGTAATATGCTGGCGAAAGAGGATGATAAGCAACGTGCTTTCGGATACAACACTATGCTTTGGATTGATGAAAACGGTGCTTACCCAATGAGTGGGCAGCCTGCGTTTTACCCTTGGAAAGACACATCAGGATTTGTCGTCGAAAAACAAAGTCAAACAGTATCAGTCTCACAGCAAGCACGTCAAAAAGCGCTGCCCGAACTGTTACGTTGGCAAATTAATGCTCGGGTGAAAGGGTTTAAAGATTAGATAAAAAAGCCTAAGGCATTTACTCTCAATGCCTTAGGCTGCCTTCTCAACTAGGCTGTACCCTAGCAAGCTGTAAAGGAATATAAACAGTAAAACGTGCCCCCTCTTCCTCTTTAGAGGTGACCTCTATACGACCTCCCATGAGTTTATAAACCCATTGATGAACTAAATGCAGACCAAGACCGGTATGTTTTGTTGCTCGCCCTGTCGTCACAAAAGGCTCAAAGAGTCGATCGACTACCTCACTAGAAACACCCTTCCCATCGTCTTCTATAATCAACTCTAAATTATCACCACTTTTTCTAGCGATAATCTTAATCGTACCTCTGTTCATATCTTTAAACCCGTGTTGCAGTGAATTATCAATCAAATTTTGCATCACTTGAAAAAGAATACCTGGGAATCCTTGCATTTCTATATGCGGCTCACACTCCTGAATAAGAAGCATCCCAGGTTGTCGTTTTAATAAAGATTTATACACAATCAGTATGTCTTTAAGCACATCGTTAAATGAAAAAAGTTCTATGTCTTGTCCACTTGCATCTGCCGTAATGCGTTTAAAACTAGCGACGAGATTAACAGCTCTTGTCAGATTTTTATCCGCAATGTTTATCGAGTTAAGCATAGTCTCTTTGCTTTTCTCTGGTAATGTCTCGACCTCTCTATTCACTAATACGCCTAAGGAAGACAGGGCCATACGCACACCACCAAGCGGTGTATTCATTTCATGTGCTAACCCAGCAACCATCATACCTAATGCGGATAATTTACTGGCTTCGACCAACTCATTTTGTAATTCAACTAACTGATAATTAGCCTTATAAAGGTCGTTATTAACAACCTTAAGTTGTGACTTTTCTTGCTCTAAAGCCACCATTAACGCTCTACGCTTATAGACAGCATCAATAAGCCACCAGAGAACAAACGTAAGGCCAAAGAACGCCACACTACCAATGATAATAATCAATTTTTGCAGGTAAGCTTGATATTCGGCCAATATATGCAATCGAGAACGAGCAATAAAATATAAACAAGATACTTGTTCTGTCTCTATCGCCACGCCTTCATTTTCAACAACTACTTTGTTAGCGCTCCACATTTGTCCCTGAAACAAAACACTCGTCATTCCTGTTCCTTGGGTAATGGCTGCCCAAACTTCTGGGTACAAGGTGTTAAAGTAGTTATCGGTAGGATGATTGTTAAGCGTATTTTTCCACTCTTGCTCAGGCGTTTGACTCACCATCCATTCACCATTCGTACTCACTAGATCGAGAAAAAGCCTATCGTTAGACAACGAGCGAAGCTGATCGAACAACTTAGTCAAATTATAATTTACAACCAATATCCCTTTTCGATGATGGCTAAGTGGCACAACGCCCCGTAACGTGGGCTCTAATGGAGTCACGATTTGATTATTTTCTATATTCAAATCCACTGGAGAAATATAAACATTATCTCCCACAATAAAGTTATTTTGATGCACATAATAACGTTCTGATTTATCTTGCAATTGATCGCTAGGAACAATTACGATCTCCCCATTATGAGAGTTAACGCGAGCAAGTTCCTTGCCTGTTGGATCTATCCAACGAACCTGAGAGATGAAAGGAGACGTTTTAGCAAATTGTGAAAAAACTTGAGTGATATCAGGTTCGAACCAAACCACATCAGAGATATGATCACGTGTCGTAGATAGAGAATCTATACTATTACGAAGAAACAGAGTCGTATTTTTTATATGTCCTAATTCTCGACTAAAAATACTGGTTCCTTCTGCCAGAAGTTCAGCTTCATCAAGCGTTAATTGAGTGGTAAATCGGGCTTCAAATAACCGATAGTTACTCCATCCAACAAATACAATCACCAAAAAAAGTATCGTGATTACTGTCGACAGTAATACCGGTTTAGAGATAGTTGCCATTAATGGTAATCCAAACATTGAGCATATTCTTCAGCCCACTCAACCACTTTATCTACAGGCATAGGTCTAGAAAATAGATAGCCTTGCCCTTGCTCACAGCCTAATTCCGTTAATTGAGTACGCTGTGCAACCGTTTCAATACCTTCAGCAATAACCGTCAACCCTAATGCTTTACCTAAATCGATAATCATTTTTAGGATTTGCCAATCTTTCGCGGAGTCTTCCATACGCCAAACAAAACCGTGATCTACTTTCAAAGTAGAAACGGCCAAAGTTGATAAATACGCTAGGGAAGAATAACCGGTGCCAAAATCATCGATATTTACCTTCATTCCATTGCTTTTTAGAATCTTCAGCTGCTTACAGATTGTGGCTTTTTCTTCAATTAGCTGGGTTTCTGTGATCTCTAGCTCGATTAATCGAGAATCCACCTTTAACTCATGAAACAGCGCGGCTAAATGCTCGAAGTAATCAGGGCGAACCACTTCCCCACCCGTTACATTCACCGAGATAGGAACCGAAACACCTTGCTCCATAAGATATTTTAGAGCAAGACAAGAGCGGCGCATAATATTGCGATCCAACCGACCAATTAGCCCACAGCTTTCTGCAAGCACAATAAATTGGTCAGGCGGTATAAATATACCGCTATGATGCTGCCAGCGAGCTAACGCTTCAAAACCTACTAATTGTCCATTTTCGAGGGATACTTTAGGCTGAAGGTATACTTCAATCTGATCAGTAACGACGGCTTCACGTAAGTCTGTCAGTAAAGCATAACGTTCAATAATCGCACTCGCTAGCGCCTCGCTATAAACCAAAAATGATAAACCTTTTCGTCTCGCCTGCTCTAGCGCACTTTCTCCAGCACTAATAATTTGTTCTGCTTCGTAATGCTTAAATTGTGCTAACTCAATTGAACCAACAATAATATCAACCGTATGTATCACATTTTCAATATTCAAACTGGCATGGATGATAGATTCAAGACTCTCTTCATCATAACCATGGCTCGCATACACAATGACAGCCAATGTGTCTCGTTCAATCAACGCGATATTAATAGTGTCAGTAAAATGGTTACAGAGGTGACTGTAAAACGCCTGAATAAGTTGATCGACAAACTTGGAGCCAAATACAGTTTCAGTATGAACTAAATCTTCAACATGCAGCATTAGTAACTTAGCACACGGTAAATCTACCGATGACATATTTCGGATCTCACGAGAAAGCCAGTTTTTATTATGAATACCAGAAATAGGATCATAATAAGCAAGTTCTGTTAATTTACTGTGCAATACAACATTACGAAAACCCACATTGATGTTTTCACACATCACCTGCAATAAGTTCAATTCATTTGGTGCTAACTTTCTGTCAAGCTGAACCAATAAAATACAAACCTTCTCTTCTAATTCTTTATTGGCAAAGAATAAAATAGAATACCCTTCTACAAAAATATGGTGCTTGGCACGACACGCTTCTGAAATAGAGGCTATTAGAGACTTATCATCAAGCACATTACCCAATAGCTGATGAGAATAATGTGATAATTCGCCGCTTGCTGCGACAATGAGTGCTTGTTCAATATCTTGATCTGCAGTATTTGAAAAACAAACAATACCGCCTTTTTTGATATTTAATAACTGAGAAACTTCTTCTAAAATAGATTGTGTGTAAGCTAGGATATCACGCTTAGTGGCAAGCCGCTGACTCGACTCAATCAGCATTTGCATACCATGTCGGGCTTCTTTCATGTCCCTCAGGTGATTCCATGTACGCAGATTACTTAACAGGATAGTTTGTAGGTGTTCATGTGTGAGGTCAGGTTTTCGCCAATAATCATCAATGTCATAAAGTTTCATGACCTCGTGCACGGGAGCTAATCCTGATTGTCCCGTTAGTAATACAATTCGCACTAAATCATTACCAATACCATCCCTAATAGTATCGACTAAGCGTAATCCTGCATCATCTGTTTCCATAATAACATCAAGAAGAATGACGCTAATCGTTGGGTTCTGGGCAATAACGGTGGCGGCTTCTGTAGAAGAATTAGCGGTTAAAAACTCAACTTCTTTCCCATCGTAGTTCAGTGTGGTTAAAGCATTAAGTAATGCCTCTTGATAATCAAGGTCATCCTCAACAGATAATATCTTATAAGTATCTGTTCGAGCCTCAAGTGAAAACATATCCTGCTTTTTTAATTCTGTTTTCATGTATTTTCTCTTCCCTGCATTAACAACTTTCTATGTGTTTTATCATTGAAAGTTTAGACTCATGTCTTTGATTTTGCCTAAATAATATACTCTAAATTACATTTATACACGATTACCAAACACACAATTTATCAAATAGATGCGATACACAACCTCTTCGTCTCGCTGAATATAAGAAAAGCGAAGCAAGCTTAAATTGTGGTATAGTGATTACATTATCATTTGAGTAATTCTAACTAGGTTTAAAGGCTCTATGGATCTACACACAGGCAACTTATTTATCCTTTCTGCGCCGTCCGGTGCAGGTAAATCTTCTTTATACAAAGCATTACTGAAAGCAGATGATAAGGTACGTATTTCCATCTCTCATACAACAAGAGCTGCGAGAACTGGAGAAGAGCATGGTCGTGAATACTATTTCACAGAAGATGAAGATTTCTTAGATATGATTGCTGAGGAAGCTTTTTTTGAACACGCTCAAGTGTTCGATAACTTTTACGGCACATCCAAAGCCTCTATCTTTAATATGCTCGAACAAGGTCTTGATGTTATTTTAGAGATCGATTGGCAAGGAGCTCGCCAAGTACGAAAACTTTCCCCAGATGCTATTGGTATTTTTATATTACCACCGTCTTTAGCGGTACTAGAAGAACGTCTTCGCGACCGTGGTACCGACAGTGAAGAGGTCATTCAGCGTCGTATGAGCAAGGCCGTAAACGAGATTTCACACTACAATGAATATGACTTTGTCATCGTGAACGATGACTTTGAGACCGCATTAGCACAAATGAAGTCAATTTTTACTGCAATGCGCTCAAAAAACACAGTAATGAAACAAAAATATGGCAATCTCCTTAATGATCTCTTGTCATTATAATAAGCCGTTAAGTAGAATTAGATTCGCATAAATAGATAACCGTAATACAGAGGTCAAAATGGCTCGAGTTACCGTAGAAGATTGTTTAGAAAATGTTGATAACCGCTTTGAATTAGTCATGGTGGCATCAAAACGTGCACGTCAACTCGCCACAGGTGGTGAAGAGGCTAAAGTAGCGATTGAAGACGACAAAGTAACTGTAGTTGCTTTACGTGAAATTGCTGCAGACTTGATTAACGCTAAAAACGTTGATCTTCAAAAGCAACCTGTTCACGAGTTCTAATCTTGATGGTATCGCTCATACCACTGCCGTCGTACTTCTTATTTACTGTTGTGAGGTGAGCGATGTATACCATTGAAGATCTATCTCTGACACTAAGCCAATATTTACCTTATGAGCAAATTGCTCAGGTAAAACGTGCTTACTATTACGCCGAACAAGCTCATGATGGGCAATGGCGTAAAAGTGGTGAACCTTATGTTACCCATCCACTTGCTGCTGCTGAAATTCTTGCTGAATTACGCATGGACAGTGATGGGCTAACAGCAGCGCTTCTTCATGACGTTATTGAAGACACCGGCATTAGCCGTGAAGCATTAACGGAGCAGTTTGGAGAAGGTGTTGCCAGTTTGGTCGATGGCGTCAGTAAGCTGACGCATTTAGAATTCAATAGCCAAATTGAAAAACAAGCTCATAACTTCCAAAAAATGGCCATGGCTATGGCAGATGACATTCGTGTCATTCTTGTTAAATTAGCCGACCGTTTACACAATATGCGTACGCTGAACTCCATGCCAGCGCACAAAAAACGCCGTATTGCTCGTGAAACACTAGATATTTATGCCCCCATTGCTAACCGTTTAGGTATGTACAATGTGCGTGTGGCACTAGAATCTCTTGCCTTTGAAGCCTACTACCCTATGCGTGCGCGCATGTTGCAAAAAGCCATTAATAAAAAATATGGCCACCGCAGCAAAGACACAGAGAAACTTGAAGACTTTATTCGCTCTGAGCTAGCCGCTGATTATATTGATGCGACAATTAGTGTCAGAGAAAAACATATTTATAGTATTTATCAGAAAATGAGCAAAAAACGCCGTTCTCTTGATGAAATCATGGATGTGTTAGGTGTGCGTATCGTCACTGATCGTCACGATAGTTGTTATCGTATTTTAGGTACAATACATTCTCTTTTTAAACCGATCGAAGGCCGTTTTAAAGATTATATTGCGGTACCCAAGTCCAATGGTTATCAGTCATTACACACCACTGTAGTAGGTACTAATGGCTTACCTATGGAAATTCAGATCCGTACAGAAGAAATGGATTTAGTAGCTAATAATGGTATTGCAGCACATTGGGCTTATAAATTCAGTGGAAACTCAGCCGCGCCAAACAATCACGACCGAGCTACAAAATGGGTAAAAAGCTTGCTGGAAATTCAGCAAAAAGCTGGCAATCCCATAGAATTTGTCGATAACGTTAAAAGTGATTTATTTCCTGATGAAGTGTATGTATTCACTCCAAAAGGTCAAATTATTGAATTACCTTCTGGGGCAACACCAGTAGATTTTGCTTATGGCGTGCACACAGAAATTGGTAATACTTGCATCTCTTGCCGTATAAACCGACGTCTTGCGCCCTTAAGTACACAGCTAGAAAGCGGTCAAACTGTTGAAATTATCAGTGCTAAAAATGCCCAACCTAATGTCGCTTGGCTAAGCTTTGCAATTACTGGTAAAGCACGGACGAATATTCGTCACTACCTCAAAGACAAACAGCGTGAAAATGCTATTTCTATTGGCTACCGCCTGCTTACTCGCTCTTTGAATGCTTTTAAAACGAATATTGAAGAATTAACATCAGAGCAAATCAATCAAGTACTTGTACAGCATCAGCTCAACGCTTTAGATGATTTACTCGAATCTATTGGTAAAGGTCGACATGTTGGCTATTTGGTCGCTAGAGAGCTTTTCCCGAACTACGATGAAGAAACCTTGATCACACCAAAATCCTTTAAGGTCAATGGCTCTGAAGGCATGCTCATTTCTTATGCGAAATGTTGTTCTCCTATTCCAGGAGATCCTATTGTCGGTTATGTACAGGTCGATAAAGGCATCGTAATTCATCATTTGAACTGCCCCAATATTCAGGATCATTTATCTAATCCTGAACGTTTTATCCGTATGGTATGGGGCAAAGATATTGAAGAAGATCTCAATATCAGCTTGATCGTCAGCTATATCAACGAACGTGGTGCTGTCGCAAAAATAGCCAGCTCCATTAGTGATACAGACTATCAAGTATCTAATCTAGATATTATTGAACGCGGCCGAGTGAGCAGACTTCGTCTTAGTATTACCATCTCTAGCCGTGTTGGTTTAGCAGATGTAATGCGCCGAATTAAAGCGGTTCATTGCGTAGAGAAAGTAACTCGTGAGACCATAGTCGGCCGTTAAAAAATTTAAAGTAATCTCGATACTTTAACCTTCTGCGGCTAAAAAAACCGCACAGACATTATATTTAAAATGGGATTTTAGATCATGGCAAAGCAAATAATTCATACTGATAAAGCACCAGCAGCAATCGGCCCTTACTCTCAAGCGGTTCGCGCAGGCAATACCGTTTACCTTTCAGGTCAGATTCCTCTAGTAGCAGAAACAATGGAAGTTATCAGTGAAGACATTGTTGACCAAACTACTCAAGTATTTAAAAATCTTGAAGCCGTTTGTGCTGCTGCTGGTGGCTCTTTAGAAGATGTTGTGAAATTCAATATTTTCATGACAGATCTAGGCAACTTCGCAACCGTTAACGAAGTAATGACTAAATTTGTTAAACAACCTTACCCAGCTCGTGCAGCTATGGGTGTTCGCGCTCTTCCTAAAGGCGTTCAGGTTGAAATCGAAGCAATCATGGTTCTTGAAGACTAGTCGTCTTTTTTCTTCATGTATGAGTTAAAGACATGAAGGAAACAACTGAAAAAAGAGACGCATTGCGTCTCTTTTTTTTATTCATTTCTTTTCTCTAATTGAAACGCCTTCACCAACTCAACATAACCACTAACATAGCTTGGATAGTCAAAGCGAAAGCCTGTCTCTTTGAATGCCGCATTAGTAATTCGCTTGCCTGTAGAGGGAATAAAAGCGCCTGCGTTCTTCGAAATATTGACTGGTACCCCCAGCAAGGTAGCAATGCATAATTTCACTTCCCACATAGAAACGGGGGTATCATCGGTGACATTATATTGTTTAGCTA
>ERZ808232.104-NODE-104-length-23195-cov-19.855964_pt1 | contig 23195 bp, 18 predicted proteins | sample MGYA00521281_ERZ808232 | MGnify/ENA primary metagenome ERZ808232 (study PRJEB31515, sample SAMN02941833) | indoor metagenome | biome: House; feature: Kitchen Counter; material: surface | place: USA: Illinois | collected 2012-02-13 ... | reverse complement strand
ATCGGGATAGTCTCTCAGAATATTGACTCTCCGACAAACCCGGTACGGTTCAAAAGGTATAAGGTCCCCGAGTCGCAAGCATCCCTATTTCACCTTCTGGAACCTCTTTATACTGTTCATCCACAATTTTGATTTCATCATCAGAACTGATAGGACGCCCTTGGGTCGTAAAGATTTGCTCGTCGGAGTCATCGAGTCTGGTGTAATTGACCAAGCCTTCGGCCATTCCAAATACTTGTTGTAATTTACAATTGAGAACTTCAGGAACTTGACGGGCTAAAGATTCAGGGAAACTTGCTCCTCCCACTTGAAGCAACTTTAAAGACTGAATTTGATCTTTATATTGCGCGGCTTTTTCTAGCCACATAATGACAGCACTCGGCACTAAAGATGCCATATTGACTTGATGTCTTTGAATAATAGAGAAGCAATTAAGCGGTTCAGGATTTGGTGCCATCACAACACATCCACCTGCATGTAAAACACCTAATGCACCAGGTGAACTCAACATAAAGTTATGCGGAGCTGGCAGAGCACACAATAACCGGGTATGCGAGTTTAAACCGCAAATCTCGGCACTGGCTCGCACACTATAGTCATAGTCATTATGCGTGCGTGGAATAAGTTTTGGTGTTCCCGTACTTCCACCTGACAACTGAAAGAAAGCAACTTCATCAGCAGGTGTAGATGAAAAATCGACTAAGGTCTTTGCTGGTGTTTCAATCCAGTCTAATAGTCCGAAATCGGTAGCTTGATGATTGAGCATCAAAATAATTTCAGGACTTAAATTTACATCATGAAGTGAATCAATAAATTGATTATTGCTAAATACTTCATGCTGACGCGAACCAATTAAAAGCTTAGGTTGAATCTGTTTAATAAAGGCATTTAGTTCATATTGGCGATGGCTATATAGGGCATTGAGCACAACCACGCCTGCTTTAAGCAAGGCAAAAAAGACAATATAAAACTCCGCAACATTGGGAAGTTGTACTAAAGCAGTATCACCCTTGCCCAAGCCTTTTTCAGCTAGTCGAGAAGCTAAATTTGTTGATAGCCGGTCCAGCTCGATATAACTCAACTGACGCTCACCACAAATAATTGCCGGCGAATGCGGATGCGATTGAACCCCTACCGTTAAAATGCGCGTCAAAGGTTGGTCAATCCAATAACCTTTATTTCGATAGTGTTGCGCTCTTTCTGGAGACCAGCGAACAAACTCAATCAACTGTTTTTTCATGACATTCTAAATATTCAATTTAATTTAATGGTTATCAAGCTATTGATTCTTGGTAAATTTTCTTACATATCGGCATAAATATTTAATTTGAATACCGACAAAAGAAAACTCTTAAGACGGACAAGCTATATATTCACAGCAAAATTGGAAATGATTAACAAATGCAACTGGTAATCATTTTCATTTGTTTGTATGATGCTGAAACAAGATTAATTTGTCAACCGAGTTATCGTTCAATGTGTGAATTAACTTCGATGCAAGCGGCCTGCTGGTTTGGTCGCTCTGGCAACGCAACTTTAGGTGGGGTTGCTGCCCATCTCTATGCAGAATTTGACGGTCAATTTATTGATCTACAAAAATTACATTTAGCACTTCAACGACTTTATAAAGAACACCCTATTTTGAGATTAAGTTTGAGTGCCGATGGCATCGCAAACATCATGGCTGAGAAGGCTCAACAGATATTAGAAGTCGATGATTTTTCAAAGCTTAGCGATCATGAAATTGAGCAAATGCTCATGCAAAAACGGGAGCAATGGACCCATCAAAAACTTGATTTAAGTCAGGGCCAAACTGCAAGATTTTCTGTAAGTGTTCTTAAAAATAATATTTTTCGTTTTCATATAGATACGGACATGATTGCTATAGATCCATCCAGCTTCTTGAATTTAATGGAAGATCTTTCTTTGTTTTATGAAGACCCAGAAATATCATTCTCCCGTCCGCCTAATTTTTTTGACTGGTATCAAAAAGTACGGACGGATCCTGACCTAAAAAAATTAAACCAACGAGACCGCTTATGGTGGAAACAACGTCTGCCTCAGATTAGCCCTGCTCCGTCTCTACCTTTCATTCATCAAGAATTCAAAACAGCAAAAAGTGATCGTTTAAGTACGTGGTTATCGCCAAAAGAACGAAAAGCATTACAACAACTTGCTAGAAAACAACATATTACTGTAACTAACCTGATATTAGGTTTATTTGCCTATACGCTTGGTCATGCAACCAAAGATCACAGCTTTCGATTGAATATTCCTACTTTTTGGCGCGAACCAGTTTTAAAAAATGTCGAAGGCACTATTGGTGATTTTGCTAATCTAGTCATCCTTGATGTCGATATGAAAGGAATAACAACCTTAGCTGCATTCTGCAAACAAATAGCAAATCAAATGCTTGAGTTATTAGAGCATTCACATTATTCGGGTGTGAATGTTCTACGTGATCTGTCTCGTTATCATGGTAGTGCACAGATTGCTCCAGTGGTATTTACAGCGGCACTCGACTTAGAAAACGATAATTTGCTTTCTGAACGTGTCCGTCGTGTTTTTGGTTCAATGAATTGGGTCATTTCACAAGGGCCGCAAGTTGCACTTGATGCACAAGTTGCTCATGTAGATGACGGTATTTTAGTTAATTGGGACATCCGTTTAGATGCCCTACCCAAAGAATGGATCACGAATTTATTTGAATCTTTCATTCATTTACTTAAAAATCTTGCAGCACACTCTGAGCAACTTAATACACAAATTATAAACTCAGCAAAAAATACTCCATCAGATCGTACGTCTCAAACACCATTAAATGCATTACAACAAGCCTACCTATTAGGCCGAACTCAAGCCCTTCCTTTAGGTGGTGTTGCCATGCAAGAGTTTAGGCAGTATCACGGCAAAATGGATATTGTTTTATTAAGACAACGATTGGCAGAAATGGTACGGCGGCATGACAGCTTACGAACCTATATTGATAAAAATAGGTTAATACAATATGTAAGCGATCAAGTGAGTGTCAATTTAAAAGAAATAGACCTAACTACATGGGAACCTGAACATGCTTCTCACCACATCCAGTCCTATAAAAATAGTTATACGCATGAGCTATTTGATTTAAATCAGTCGCCTTGGAATATCACCGTATTTTTATTAAAAAATAATCTATTAACGATTTTTGTCCGCTTTGATGCATTAATTTTAGATGGCCGATCTATAGCTTCACTTATGTTAGAGCTATTTGATGGACAACAACATGATATCCAAACACAAATAGAAAAAAATGAAGTTGAAAATAGCTTATCTGTTCATCACACAGATATGGCTTACTGGGAAAGAAAATTTTCTAAATTATCGGCTATTCCTGCGCTTCCGTGGAAAACACCCTTACAGCATTTACCGACTTCACGTTACCAACGTAACAGTCTGGTTATAGAAAAAGATCAATTTAAACAGTTGTCTAAAATTGGCGCAAAACATTCACTGTTTAAAAACTCAATTATTATGGCGATTATTTTGGAAGTGCTATCTCATTGGAGCACGGACAAATCTCTATGCGTTGCTGTTCCTACACTTCCCCTCTATGCCGGCCCATTTTCCAATAGCTCTACGTTTATTGCTGTTGAGTGGAAAACCTCACATCAATTTGCTGAACAAGCAAACCGCTTGCAAACTGAAGTTTTAGAGGGTTTACAGCATCTTTCATTTTCAGGCGTTGATCTCGCTCGACTATTATTTGAAAAAGTTGGCACTGCTCCAGTATTACCGATTGTAATTACAAATGGTTTATCATGGCCTGTATTATCTGAATCTCATCCTATTCAGCAACAAGATGGCCTTACTCAAACACCCCAAGTTGCAATTGATATTCGCTTTAGCACAAGAAATGACGGCGCTTTGATTTTCGATATTGATTATGCCCAAGAAGCATTTTCATCCCAAATGATTGAAGATTTCTTAGATGCACTGCAATTAGCAATCAAGCAAATTATTTGTTCAGAAATATTCAGTTTTGATCTCAGCAATTTTTTCAGTGAGCTTCAAAATAAACGACTATATTTTAAGAATAATGAGTCCGATCATTTGTCTATTCCAATTGATAATAATGCTAAACAGCAAAATCAACTACTCGACATTTATTTAGAAGTGATAGGCCACACACCAAATAAGGAAGTGGACAGCTCAACTCATTTTACTCATCTCGGGCTACGTCCACATCATTTAAAGGCCGTTTCAAAACGTATTAATGAAACATACGCGATTCAGCTCTCACCTGTTCAACTTATTCAATGTCGCAATATTGCTGATGTAGAGAAACTACTAACACCACATTAATTCGTATTTTGAACTTTCATCATTTTGGAAACAGATAAAGTATAAACATGAAAAAAATAGATATTACCGGAATTGGTATTGGGCCATTCAACTTAGGTTTAGCTGCTCTTTTGTCTCATCATCCCGAAATCAAAAGCGTATTTTTAGAACGTAAACCAGAATTTCGATGGCATGAAGGGTTGCTATTGCAAGGTACGACATTACAAGTTCCTTTCTTTGCCGACTTGGTTACTATGGCCAATCCTTGCCATCCCTTAGGCTATATTAATTATTTACATCAACATGATCGCTTGCATCAGTTTTATTATTACGACAGTTTTTTAATTCCACGCCGTGAATATGACCATTATTGCCGTTGGGCTTCAAAACAATTACCCGATTGTCGATTTGGAGAAAACGTAAGCCATGTGGAATATGACGCCAAGCTGGATAAATTTATTATAGAAAGTGAATCAGCCTCAGGCGAAAAACAAAAATATATAAGCCAAAATCTGGCGATTGGTATTGGAACTAAACCTCGAATTCCTAAATGGCTGGAAACATGCAAACACCCTTTGGTAAAACATTCTGCGGAGTTTGCAAAAATTCAGGAACAACTCAAGCAATGTAAACAAGTCACGGTTATTGGTTCGGGCCAGAGTGCAGCAGAATGTGTGCTTGCTTTATTTAATTCACTTACCCCAGAACAAGTAAAAGCAGGCGCATCTATTCGTTGGATCACACGTTCTGCCGGCTTTCACCCAATGGAATATTCTAAACTTGGGCAAGAATGTTTTACCCCTGCATATATGCAATATTTCCAAAGCCTGCCTAGAGATAAACGCCGCGATATTGCTGCTAGTCAGGGCCTGATCTATAAAGGAATTAGTTTCTCAACCATTGGCGATATATATGATGTGCTTTATGAGCGTTCAGTGGCTGGTGAAAAATCCGGTTTAAGCCTATACACAAGCTGTGAGGTTGAATCGGTTGAAGAACTTGAATCGGGTTCTCTGCGTTTAACCTGTTTGCATACCCAACTCGACCAACGATGCGATTTAGAAACTGATGCCCTTGTTGCAGCTACAGGCTATGTTCATGATTGGCCTGAATGGTTCCAAAATATGAAGGGTTCTATTTTAGCTGTTGATGATAAAAATGATTGTATTGTTCAAGAAGACTTTACGGCTTTACGTTGTGATCAGGGACAAGGTCGAATTTTCATTCAAAATGCCGAGATTTTTCAGCAAGGCGTTGGTTCTCCTGACTTAGGGATTGGAGCAACTCGAAACTCAGTCATTATTAATCAATTACTGGGGCGTAATGCATATCGAATTCCTAAACAGTCTTCTTTCCAGCATTATGGTTTACCAAAATAAAAAAACGCTTAATAAAAAAAACTGCCAAATCAAATTTGGCAGTTTTTTTATATGTTCTTTTTAGATCAAATTAAAAATCAATTGTGGCAGATAATAAATAAGTACGTGGTGCACCAAGCATTAAACTTGTAAATTGAGGCATTGACCAATATGACTTATTGGTGAGGTTATCAATATTCCCGCGAATAGTGACAGGAAATTGAGCTATTTTCGTATTATAACGTGCGCCAATTCCGTACACTTCACGTCCAGGCACTGAAGTGGAGTTATCATTATAAATATATTGTTTAGACGCAGCTGTCGCATTGGCAGTCAAAGTTAAGCCCGGGATATACGACACATCACCTTCAATACCAAGCTTCGCTTGTACTTTTGGAACACCGGCAACAACATTTCCTAACTCACTTGCAATTCTGGTTTTTGTAATTTTAGGATCAATATAAGTTAATCCTCCCATTACACGAATACTGTCAACAGGTGAACCATAAAAGCCCCATTCAACTCCGCGATTACGTTGTTCTCCATCAGCGCCATAAATAGATTTGATTTTTTCATCGGTACTTTTAATTACATACGAATTTCTAGATTTGATCTGAAATACACTAAACGTATTGGTGAAGTTACCGCTGTCAATTTTAATTCCGGTTTCCATCTGTTTAGTTTTAAAAGGAGAAAATATTTGCCCCTCATTTTCGTAGTTTTGTCCGGTAGGTACGGTTCCCCCTGAGCTTAATCCTTCAATATAGTTTGCATATAATGAAACATGATCATTTGCTTTTACCAAAATTGCAGCTGCAGGTGTAATAGCGTTTTTATCATAACGGCCGTTAATATTTCGGACGCCCTGCCCATTTAAACTTTCGGTGACAATATTTTGATAACGCAGTCCTAAGGTTAATTGGACTTGATCTTGAAGAACCGACATCGTATCGGCTAATCCAACACTTGTTAAATTTTCTTTATTACTAAAAATAGGGGCAATAGGAACGCGATTCGGTTTACTGCCCCAATTCGGATTATAAATATTAGTTACACGATCTCCCTCAGGAAATCCTTGTCTAATACCAGCTTCGTCATCCGTTTCGCGGTAATGTGTTGCATTTAATGCCAGTGCATGTTTGACAGCACCTGTATCAAATTTACCACGTAAACCCACTTCAGCAGATTTACGTTCATATTTGAAACCTAAATGTGCAATATTAAACTTTATATCTCCCGCTTCGTTTTGTATTTCAGTTTTAGCAGCACCTAAAGTGTTATATTCTGTTTTACTCATACCTGCCGTTGCATACGCCATCCACTTATCATTTAAGTCATACTCGCCTCGGATCATACCTCCCGTATCACGCGTGTTATAGACCGTCCACGTCGGGTTCAATAAAGTATCTGGATTTGGCGCTTTGGGTAAATTGACACCCGGTAAAATGGTTAAACCACGATTTATACCGTCAGCATGGTCACGGCTAGTATATAAATCGGCTGAAAGTCGTGCATTGTCGCCTCTCCAATCTAAACCAAGTGAAAATAGATGAGTGGTTTTTTCTTGCTCTTTAATCGGTCCTTCACCATCTCGATATACACTATTGAACCGCACACCAAACTCTTTGTTTTCACCAAAACGGCGCCCAATATCCAGATGGCCTCCGAATTGTGAATCTGACATATACGTCGTTGTAAACCGAGTTAAGGGATCATCTCCTGCACGTTTCGGAACCAAGTTAACTGTTCCCCCTAAAGTTGAACCTGGAGGCATTCCATTTAACATTGCTGAAGGGCCTTTTAACACGTCAATACGTTCAAACATTTCCGGTGAAGCGCGGTATAAAGGAGCAATACCATATAATCCGCCCATAGAAGTATCGCGGCCAGCAGCCACAGAACTTGATCTAAATCCACGAATAGCATAACTTTCTGCAATTACGCCGTAAGCGCCAGTTGAAAAAATAGATGGATCCGTTTTTGCAATCACATCGGTGATATCTTTCGCTTGCTGATCTGCAATATATTTTTCTGTATACGCAATGGTATTAAACGGGGTTTCCATAGCGGTTTTATTACCTAAAAAGCCAACTGAGCTTTTCGACGAAACCTGTCCTCCCGCATAAGTATCATCTTGTTCAGCTTTTACGGTAATTGCTGGTAAAGCTGCTACATTTGTTTGAGCAGTTTGTTGTTCTAGAGTTTTTGCTGAATTATCAATAACAGCAGCATAGGTATTTGATGCACATAGAACAAATACGGTGCCTAATGCATAGCCTAATCGAAGGGCCATTTGTGCAGATGCAACACCATTTAATACAAAAGAACGGTGATTAATTCTTTGATCATTCCCAGTTTTAAAATTACGGTTATAGCTAACGTTGTTCATTGAAAGACCTTTAATGTTTTGATTCATTTTTTATTAACTATCTGCTTAAAATTCATAGCAAAATAGTGAAAATTTATGCTGTAAAATTTAACTAAGTGATGTGCCCAAAAATTTATTGATAGCCTTTTTTCACATCTTCCATCACTATTTTGAGTGAGGTTGGGCTTGCAGCCGTGGTGTACCACGCATCGGCATCGACAAAAATGACACGACCGTTTTTCCATGCTTTGGTTTGACGTAATAATGGATTTTCAACACTGGCAGCATTAATGTTTGAGCGATGTTCCATCACAGCAGTTCGGTCCACGATATAAAGAATATCGGGGTCAGCTTTTTTGATGAATTCACTCGAAATAGGTTGCCCATGTAGACTTGTATCCACCACACCACTTGCAGGCTTTACCCCAAAGGCATTAAAAATAAAGCCATAGCGTGACTGAATACCAAAATTACTAAATGCCCCATTGTTATGAAGAACGACTAACGCTCTTTCTGGGCGATTGGCCGTTATGGCTTGTACTTGCTTCACCTGTTCATCAAGTTCAGAAACTTTCTGGCGAGCTAAGTCTTCTTTATTAAATATTTTTCCTAAGGTCATCATATGGTCTTTAACCAGACCAATATGATTACTCTCACTGTTGTTGAAGTTAATATCGTAGTGAATGGTCGGGGCAATTATTGACAGTTCCTGATATTGATTAACGTGTAATGGCGTCATCAAAATCAGGTCTGGTTTTAATGCATATATCCGCTCCATATTGGGCTGTACAATTGCACCCAAATCCTGAATTTGTGCATCTTTTTTATATTTTTCCAAAAAGTGTGGAACATAATCTTTTGGCATTCCCATAATCGGGACATTGAGTTGATCTAGAAAGTCAGCTTCATTCATATCAAGTACGGCAACGCGTTGCGGCAAATGATCTATCACCGTAGTTCCAAGCGCATGTTTCACCGTAATCGGTTCTGCTAGCTTCTGAGAAGCTTGAGTGGTATCTGCAACTTTTTGATCACATGCTTGTAGAGTGACAGCTGCCGCTATGATGAGGGCTACTCCCCCATACTTTTTCTTCCAGTTCATATGTATTCAAGCTCCAGATGAGTTGAAGTAATTACACATACAGCCACGCTCACTGTATGTAATTTCAAAATCAAGCTCGTACAGATCATTTAATTGCGCCTCTGTAATCACTTGTTCCGTTAACCCACTGAAATGAAGCTTGCCGTTCTTGAGCGCGACAATATGGTCCGAGTAATTCGTGGCAAAATTGATGTCATGAATGACTAAAATCACAGTGCGCCCTTGTTCATCACATAAGCGTCTGAGTGCACGCATAATTTGAACGGCATGTTTCATATCAAGGTTATTTAAGGGTTCATCTAATAAAAGTACGTCTGTTTGCTGGGCGATCGTCATCGCCAAAAAGGCCATTTGCCTTTGACCACCACTAATTTCATCTATGTAAGATTTGCGCAGTGGTTCTAAAGAAAGAAACTCAATCGCTTCATCAACCACCTGACGATCTTGCTCGGTTAAAACACCACGGCTATAGGGAAAGCGTCCAAATGAAACCAGCTCTTCTACGGTTAAGCGCAAATTAAAGCCGGGTGCTTGACGTAAAGTCGCGACATGCTTGGCGTAAACAGCGGTTTTAATATCAGCAATATTTTGATGATTAAGAAAAATCTCGCCTTTATCCGGCTCAATTAAACGTGCCATCATCATGAGCAAAGTCGATTTTCCGGCTCCATTTGGACCAATGAGTGACGTCACCTGACCTGTAGGAAATTCAACATTTACGTCAGTCAGTATTGGCTTATTTCCATATGACTTATTGATATTCTTGACATGAATCATGCAACACCTCGGGTACGAACCGTCAGCGCAAGGAAATAAATGCCACATACGAGATTGACCAAAATGCTGACGGTCGTTTTGTAATTAAAAACGTGCTCAACTAAAATTTGAGCAGCAATAAATATGGCAATCGTGATGGCACAACCCATGGGCAGCGTTAATTTATGCTTATAACTTCTTGCTAGTGCATAAGTAATGTTGGCAATGAATACGCCCATAAATACTGTCGGGCCAATCAGACTGGTAGATACCGCAACCAAAATAGCGATTAGAGCTAAATAGAAACTGACATAGCGGTGATGATGAATGCCTAATGAAATGGCTTGCTCACGCCCTAAAATCAGAACATCCAAAACAGGGAGCGCTTTTCTACCGAGGAATAGAACAATGACTACGGCTAAGCTGGCATACAATAAAGTTTCTGGTTGAGAGCGATTAAACGAAGCATAGCTAAGGCCTTGGAAAACAGAAAATTCACCAGGATTAATTTTGAGTTGAATAAATTGAGTAACCGTCCCGACGACCATCGTAAGGACTAAACCTAAAAGCAACAGGAGAAAGACATCATTTCTGCCATATGGCAATAACCACTTATGGATTACCCACGAATAAAGCAGCATTAAAACGATAGAGATAAAGAAATTACCATTTACCCCTAACTGACTTAATCCATGTGTCCCCCAAAAGAACAACAACAAAACTTGCCATAAGAGATAAATCGCTTCATAGCCCATAATTGAGGGAGTCAAAATACGATTACTGACCAATGTTTGAAAAACAATCGAGGAAAAAGCAACGCAAATACCGGCTATCACAATCGTGGCAAGACGCAGAAGTCGGTTAGGAATGACATAATCAAAATCTAACCCTGAGTTTAAAAATAAAAAACATACTGCTAGACAGACGACAATCAGATAAATCATCCATAGCTTTGTAATACGCATTATCTGAACTCCCTCAAAATGAGGATGAGGAAAATAATTCCCCCCACACCACCTGCGGTAAGTCCAATTGGCACTTCAAATGGATAAATGATTGAGCGACCAAGAATGTCGCAAATCAGTAATAGAGACGCCCCACCCAAAGCCACAATGGGCAAGGTTTTAGCTAAGTTTTCTCCGTATTTCAGTGCGACCAAATTGGGCACCACGAGCCCGACAAAAGGAATAGCACCAACCGTAATTACTGTGGTCGAAACTGTAATGGCAACCAGTATTAAACCAATAGCGGCTATAGCTGCATAACTAAGTCCTAGGCTAGAAGCCATCTCTTCACCCATACCAATCACGGTAAAGCGGTGTGCAAAAAGATAAGTCAGGACAACAATCGGAAAAATAATGTAAATAACTTCATAATGACCTTGGACAATTTTTGAAAAATCTCCTAAAAGCCACCCTTGCATACTTTGTAAAATATTAAAGCGATAGGCATAAAACTCAGCTAAAGCGCTCAGTACACTGCCGTACATCAAGCCAATAACCGGTACTAAAACCGTATTTCTAAAACGGATCCGGCGAATAATTGCGATATAAATTAAGCTGGCAATAAAACAAAAAATGATCGCAAATATCATCTTGCTCAGCGTGCTGGTTACCGGAACTAAAGTTAACGACACTAAAATTCCCAGTTTGGCAGCATCTAAACCACCCGAAGTTTCCGGTTCAACAAACTTGTTACGCACAATATGCTGCAAGATGACGCCACATACCGCCAACCCGATACCGGTGAGCACAATAGTGATTAAACGAGGGATACGGCTGGCTGTAAGAGTGAGCCAACTCTCATGAGAAAAAGAAAATAAGGTAGTCCACTGTATTGGCTCAGCCCCGAGCAATAATGAGCAAATACATAAAATGATAAAAATACAGAATAAGCCGAATTGCATCAGTGGCGTGCCCCACTTGAGCGTAATAAAGCCGATGCAAATTGCAAATTTAGTCCCATCAAACCAAAGCGAGGGAAAATTTGTTCAACATTTGATGGGCTTATTAACCTTTCATGATTGAATATTCTCATGAAAATTCCTCAATTTTATCGAGACAACAGAATCAGTTCCTTTTGAATAGGCAAAATCACAGCCCTATTCTGAGGAGCGTTTTTTTCATCTTTAAATTATTTTTGCCCAACCAATTTCGAATTAAATAAATATTAATCAATCACTTATTATTTATTTTCTATTTTAAAAATTCGTCATTCTCAATTGGCATTATCCAGTTGCAAATAATAATCTTGATGTAAATGAGAATCAATTATAGTATGTTTAAAGGTAAAATGTAACCCTACTGTTACATCAGTACAGTTCATGTGGACATCAACTCATTAGAAAAAGGTCAATTTTTGCAAACAAGCAAATCTATAACATTATGAATTATATGAAATTTAATCTAATGTAAAAAATTTGCGAAATAAAAATTGATGAAAATAGCCATTTGATAAACCAGGATTCATTTATGTTGGAACAATTTTCCAAATCGCCCTCTCTCCTTTCGGTTACTGATTACGAAGAACATATCTGGATGTTGCAATTACAACAGCCTGAACAAGTTAACCGACGTTTTAATCTATGGAAACTTAATCAAGGTTTAGACATTCAACTGCTCATTAAAGCAATTCAAGACATTATTAAAACTACACCTGACTTAAATGTTCGCTATACATTTAGTGACGAAGGTGATTTATACAAGTATCCATTTGATGACCATTCAACTTGTCTAGAAGTAAAAAAGAGCTATGCAGAACACGTATTTGAGCAGGTAAATACCTTAAAAGCGCAAGCATGGAACGCAGAATTTCATCCCCCTTTTTTTACAAGTCTCATAGAAACAGAGCAAGACTATTTTCTTATTTTAGCGCTCCACCCGATTCTTGATGAAAGCTATCAAAAGTCAGATTTCATTCAGGCTATACAAAATCGATATCAACAATATTCACCCAATAATGTGCCATTGGTGCTGACAGAAATTGATATCTCAAATCATCTTGCAAGTTCTACAAAAGCGCCAGAACAACCTAATCAAACTTATGTTTCAGAAATTATTTTAGAAGAGTTTCGAAATACGCTCGCTGAACCAGAAATGAGTCAGCATGATGACTTTTTTGATTTTGGCGGCCATTCACTATTAGCAACGCGAATTATTGGAAACCTACTTAATAAACATGGAATTGAGATTCAATTTAATGATTTCTTTAAATCTCCATCTGCGGCTGACTTAGCCCAATATGCTTTCGTTAAATCTGCAAAAACCGAAAAAACTACCTTACAAAGTGTAGATAAAGCCCCGCTTACTTTAGCTCAAGATTTCCTGTGGCAAGCCTATTCTGCATTCGATTTTAGCCCAATTTATAACTTACCATTTGCCGTAGAATTCCTTGAAGAAATTAATGAAGATGTTTTCTTTCAAGCGTTTACAGATATTGTTGAGCGCCATGCAGGTTTACGCACAATTTTTAATAGCGCCAATGGTCAAACCTATCAACAGGTTATTCCTACATCTGAACTTAAACAATTCAAATGGTTTTGGAACAGTGCCGAAAGTCACGATGCAACGCTTGCCAGTGAAGCTTCATATAAATTTGATTTAACTCGTGAACTTCCCTTAAGAATTCGTTTAATTCGAAATGCTAAAGGTCACCAAACTTTATCGTTTTTAGTTCATCACATGGTGATTGATGAATGGTCTTTAAATACGATTATGGCTGACCTTGCGCATGCTTATCTTGCTCGCTCAAATGCTCAAGCTCCAAACTGGAAGGCACCAGCCCAATCCATTCTTGATTTTTCTTTACTCCAGCAAAAGCAAGGGATCAACCAAGACCATTTAAATTATTGGACTAACCTGTTAAGAGGAGTAACCAAAGGACTAAACCTTCCTGTTTCGGAACATGAATTAAATGCTGAAAAGGAAAAACCTCCAGTCCAATGGCTCGAACTTAAATTTGCACCAGAAATGCATGAAAAGCTTCTCGCATTTTCGAGACAACACAGCTCTTCTATTTTCGCGGTTCTCTATACTGCTATCGCCCATGCATTACAGCAACAAGGTAATTTAAAAGATATTGTGATTGGTACTTCTGCCTCTGGACGAACTGATCCTGAGTTTTTTGATACGGTAGGTTACTTTACGACCATGGTGGCGCATCGCACACAGTTTAGCGCTTCAGATTCATTCCAATCATTGCTCCACAATATCAGCACAATGATTAATACCTCGATGGCCTATGCAGATATTCCAATCAACCATATACAAAATGCGTTAGGGATGAGCGCAGATGAAGGACTGTTATTTGATGTGTTTATTCATATCCATTCAAATAACGCTTTAAACGGCGCGCTCAAAACACCTCAGGGACAAGACCTTCCTTATCGTCAGATCTTGCCCGAACGTGATGAATCGATGTTCGGGTTACATTTTGAAATTATGGAAAATGTGATTGATGGACAGCATCAGTTAAGCATGATCATTACGTATCAAGCCCACCGCTTCCCGACTACAACAGTGGAAAGTATTTGCGAAAAAATTAAGGCAACCTTAGCTCAAATCTAGTTGCCCTAAAACCCACCATGTGCTTAAAAGCAAACAACTCAACTCCGCTTTTAAGCACATTTCAATTTTTCTATTTTATTTGCTGCTCTACTTTATTCACCACATCCTGAATTGTTTTGCAGCTAACTAGCGTATAAAAATCAATTTGTGTATTGAGCTTTTGAGAAAGTTTCTGAGCAATACTCATGAGTTGTTTCGGACGAATTCCTATATCCAATATTTCACTTCTATAAAAAATATCCATTTTTTCAGCTTGGCTGTCAGCTATGCATTCACGGAAAACCGATAAAACCGAATCCCCCACCTCAGCTACTGCTGACGATGTTTTAGAAGAGTTTGCAGACAAGGTAGAAGATACATAAATTTTCCCCTGAGCGATTTCTTGCACAGCTTTACGATCAATTTTTCCATTTCGGGTCAAAGGTATGGTTTCGACGGCCAAATATTTCGAAGGAATATGTGAACTCGGTAAATGTATTTTTAAGAAATTCTTTAATTCGGGGCTATTTAGGCGAGTAGTTTTATATTTATTTTCTAGGGTATAAACGGCGACTAACTCTTGAGTTTCAGTCGTTGGATGTACACAACTTACTACTACACAGTTATGGATATACGGGTTCTTCGTCAAAGCATTTTCAACCTCGGCCGCAGAGATTCTCACACCTTTTATTTTTAAATAACCTTCCTCACGTCCCGCAAAAATAATATTTCCATCTTCCCTAAAATATCCTTGATCACTCATGCGAAAAGCAGTTTGAGTTTCATTTTCGCTCACTTGAATATCAACGAAATCTTTATAATTAATTTCCCCGTCAAGTAAATAACCATTAGATAAATTTAGGCCGGCCATATACATCGTACCTACCTCGCCCATTTGGCAAGGCTTTAGATTTTCATCCAAAATAAAATAACGGTTATTTTCTAAAGCTTTTCCATACGGAATAATTTCCTGATCTTGCTCATTTATTTCATGCCATATACTCCAAATTGTTGTCTCTGTAGGTCCACCTAATGAAAATAAACGAGCGTTAGGCAATTGTTCTCTTAACTTCGAAATGAGTGAGGGCTTGATATAGTCACCGCCTTGGGCAATTAAGCGCAAAGACTGTAGTTGTTCTTTTTGAGCTACACTGAACAGCATATCGACAATGGCAGGCACACTGCTCCAAATTGTAACCTTGTAACGATCTACTAAATCGGCCCAGACAACAGCATTTTTACTTTGCTCAAAAGATGGAACCACCAAAGTTGCACCCACTGCCATTGAAGCAAATATATCAAATACCGACATATCATGGTGAAACGGTGTTACCGCCATAATCACATCGTCAGCAGTAATGCTCCATTCCGAGATCGTCTGTTGTAGCGTGTTTTCTGTGGCCTGATTATTTAAGACTACACACTTCGGAGTTCCTGTACTTCCCGAAGTATATAAATAATAAGCCGGACGTCGGTTAATTTCGGCATTAAAGCTCGGTTTGTACTCAGTTGTAGTCGATAAAATTTCTTTAATATTTAGGTTTTGCACACCTGCAATGGATGAGTCACTTACCACAACATTTGCCCGACTATTCGTCAATAAATAGTTCAATCTCGACGGCGGTGAATCCATATCTACAGGTAGCCAAATGATGCCAGTGAGCGAACATGCCAAAGCTGTATAAATATGCTCAGGACTTTTTCTCAGGCAAATTGCCACCACCGACCCTGTCGCCAAGTCTTGCATTTTTAGCGCATACATGACTTTGGCGACCTGAGTCCCTACCTCAGCATAACTAATGCTACGACCTTCAAAAATGAGTGCTGTTCGATTGGAATTTTGCTCAAAAATATTTTCATAAATTTGCTTTAAGAAATTTTCTACATTGTTATTTTTATCATTCGTTTGCCCTAAATTTTGACTCAAATCTTTTAGCATTTATCTTGGTCCTCACCCTATTCTTTATGCAATACCACCCAACCTAATATTCAAAACAAAGTTATAAAAATGTCGTTTTCATGGCTGTTTGTTTGAATAATAGATACCCCAGCACAATAATATAAATGATAATCATTTACAATTACTATTAAGAGAAATATCAATTTCTCTCTTTTAAAAGACATTAATAAAAAATGATAAATATCAAAATAATAAAATAATTTTTCTATTCGATTTAATTGCTTAGAGAACTATTTCTATCGTCTAAAACCCACAATTAATAATGATTATTATTTACATTAAGGGCTAACTTGGTTATCGTAGCCATAGAGAGGTTACATCTATATCAATTATCGCGCTCTATAGTAATCATTAAGCTTGGGTTATATATATGACAAAAATTGCAGAAAAATCGAAACAAGAATATGGCGACTTACTAAAAGAAAAAGACCATTTACAAGATATGGAACAACTTGAGATGACTATTGTCTCGATCCAGACGCCGTATCCTTCTATTGTAAGAATTCAAGGAAAAATCAACACATTACAACCAGAGCTTTGGCAAGCTCCGAATTTGGCAATCCGGTTAATTGTGAGCAATCCGCCAGAGGGACAACCCATTTCACGCGTCTATACGGTCCGTTCATTTAACCCTGTAAATGCTCAAATCGAAATTGATTTTGTTAAACATGAAGATTTAAGCCCAGCAATGGAATGGCTTAATTCGGCTCAAGTGGGTACAAAAATCGGGCTTATTGGTCCCCGCCCCCATTTCATTCCCAATTTCACAGCCAAAAAGCATGTGGTCATGTTTGCCGACGATACGGCTGTACCCGCGTTATATTCAATACTCAAGCAATGGGAAAATGGTGTAAGTGCTGATATTTTCATTGAAAGTTTTGAAAAAGATATTGCTAGTCAATTACCCGAACTTGAGCATGTCAAAATTCATTCGTTCTATAAAGAACATCACACGTCACAGAAAGGCCTTCTTTTAAAAGCAGCATTTGCGCTAGAAAATTATGAAAATATTACGATTTGGGCAGCTTGCGAACGCAACGAAGCAAGAGCCTTACGTCAATTTTTTCTAGAAGACCAACAGTTAAATAAAAATGACGTGCGCATTGCTGGCTATTGGAGAGATGGCATATCAAGTTCAGAGTTAGACAAATTGCGTGCTCAACATTATCAGGAACATATTCAGCAAGGTAAGACCTTGAACGAATATGATGACCTCGATTTGGCAAATTAAGTTTCCTTTACATACAAATAGGCACTAGCTCTGGATATACCTAAATGTTGGGCAACCGTTTCCACCGCCTTTTTAATTTCTAGTAAGCCATTATTTTTGAGTTCTTGTATTAATTGCTTTCTCTCATTGAGTTTTAGCATACGCGGTGTAGTGGCATGTTTTGAAGCAAACTGATCGATATATCTCCGAATTGCTTCCGTGCCATTCGGTTCCAAGTTTTCAATAATGCTGTCAGTCTCAATTTTAGTGAAATGCTCTAAAGCGCCTTGCATCCCTCTAAATAAGGTTAAATCAATATTCATACATAAAGCAGCTACGTACTGGCCCTCTTCATCTTTAATGCCGATCGAGGTGCTTTTTGCAGGGCGGCCATCTGCAAACTGGTTAGCATAGTTTGTAATAAGATTTGGAAACTCCGGAGACATAATTCTTGCCAGCCCCAACTCAGTTGCCGGATCTCCAACTTTTCGGCCAGACAAATTATTGTGTATTGAAAGTATGGCATGCTCAGGATTGGTTAAGTCATGGACAACAACTTCACAAAAAGGCGCTAGTGTTTCACTTAACCCTTTCGCGATAGTATCAAGTTGAGTGAGTAAATGTTTATCACGATTGCCCAATGTATTTCTCCTAATGACTTAATTACTGTTTCAAACCCTAGAGTTAAGTATGCAAACAGTAATTTAGACTTTTTATCTAATTTTAAACTTAATGTAAATCAAAATCTTATATCTCATTGTTATCAAATTAGAAAATAAATTAGACATTTTATCTAAATATATATATTTTATCTAAACAAGGTCAATAGATTGTGCTTTCCTTGGCAATACGAAATCTTGCATCCGAAAACATTGAATAGAATCAGGTTTAATTATGAACAATTTAACCCTTCCAAATTATGAAGATGTCGCAGCCGCTGCTGAACGTATAAAAGATTTTATAAATAAAACCCCTGTTTTAACTTCACGTACGGTGAACAATGAATTTGAAGCAGAAGTGTTCTTTAAATGTGAGAATTTTCAGCGTGTAGGCGCTTTCAAATTTCGTGGTGCCATGAATGCACTTTTGCAATTTAATGAGACTCAAAAGAAAGCAGGTGTAGTTGCTTTTTCTTCGGGAAATCATGCACAAGCCATTGCGCTTTCTTCAAAAATTCTTGGTATTCCAGCAACCATTATCATGCCTAAAGATGCACCTGCTGCAAAAATGGCAGCAACGCGAGAATACGGCGGCAATATTGTTGAATTTGACCGTTATACGGAAGATCGGGAAAAAATTGGAAAAGAGATTGCCGAAAAAAATGGTCTGACATTAATTCCGTCTTATGACCATCCGCATGTGATTGCAGGTCAAGGTACGGCTGCTAAAGAGTTATTTGAAGAAGTCGGTGATTTAGATTACCTGTTTGTATGTTTAGGTGGCGGCGGTTTACTGGCAGGTTCTGCCCTGTCTGCTCGCCAGCTTTCTCCGAACTGTAAAATATATGGCGTTGAACCTGCGCTAGGAAATGATGGGCAAATGTCTTTTAGAAAAGGAGAAATTGTTCATATTGATACCCCACCAACCATTGCCGATGGCGCGCAAACTCAATATTTAGGCAAATTGACCTTTCCTATTATTCAACAGAAAGTTGATGACATTTTGACGGTCACAGACGAAGAACTCATCAACGCTATGAAGTTCTTTGCTGAAAGAATGAAGATGGTGGTTGAACCGACAGGATGTCTCGGATTTGCGGCTGCCCGAAACTTAAAAGATGAGTTAAAAGGCAAACGTATCGGCATTATTATTAGTGGTGGCAACGTCGATATTTCTAAATATGCGGAGTTTTTATCTGCCTAATCAAACTCAATGTCTCTCTATAATTTCCTTTAAAGCCTTATAGATAGACATTTATATGTAAAGTCTTTTTAAAAAGCCTGTTTTATACAGGCTTTTTTATATCTAAAATTTAAAACGAATATTTATAAAAACCTTAATCATCTTAAAAATGCAACAATATGTTGCATCTACTCTATTTTTAGCTTTACCCCACAGGTTTAACATATTCCTCAAGAGATAAATAATAATTGAGGAGATCGAGTCATGAATGCTTATTTGCATCGTAGTGAAGATCGTGGTCATGTTAAAGCAGGCTGGTTAGAGTCTTATCATAGCTTTTCGTTTGGTAGCTGGTATAACCCTAAATATATGGGGGTAAGTGCACTTCGAGTCATTAATGATGACCGAATCGATGCCCACAACGGTTTCGGCACTCACTCGCATGACAATATGGAAATTTTAACCTGTGTGCTTGATGGTGCAATTTCTCACCGTGACACCATGGGAAATGAAGGCCAGATTAAAGCAGGTGAATGGCAACTTATGAGTGCCGGTACAGGTGTTGCTCATAGTGAGATTAATAACACCGATACGCCAGTGCACTTATTACAAATCTGGATTATTCCCGATGTAAAAGAAGCCGAGCCAAATTATCAGCAAATTAGTTTGGACCCACGTAATCAACCTAACGAATGGCATTTAATTGCAGGGCCTGATGCAAATGCCCCAATGCATATTCGCCAAGATGCAGAGGTAAAATCTGCGGTACTTGAAAAAGATCGTGAACTGCCAGTTGAGACTTCAAAACGAGTAAATTACGTTCATGTAATTTCAGGTGAAGTTCGTATTGGTGAGTACGAAGTGAAAGCGGGTGATGCTCTGGTCTTTGAAGATAATGCCGTGATTCATGCAAATGAAGACAGCCAATTTATCTGGTTTGATTTACCTTAAACTGCTTAAAAGCCCTTTTATATGAAAGGGCTTTTTAGTCACTGCTACCGCCCCCATCACATCCGCCCGAGTCGGAAAATGATGAGCAATCATTTGATGAATGAGAACTATGGTGACTGTTATCGTAAATATGGTGGTGTGGTGAATGTGTTGAAGCTGAATAATCATGCTCACCCGATGGTGAATAATTTTTTGAATTTCTGAGTAATGCGATTAAGCAAATGATTCCAATACTCGAAAAAATGGCAATAAATATCACAATAAATAACTTCAAATAACGTCCTCCTTCATACAGCTATAGAGATCATTGTTGTTTTTCTCTTTCATTATTTAAAGGAACCATGCTGAATAAACAAGTTATTTTTTGATAAATACAGCATGCAGCCCCCTTTCTTATGACTCGTATTTAGCCGCTACTGACGCAACCCTAAACTTTCATTTGCATCAAGTTAGTCCTCTTAAAAAACACTCAAACACACTCTCTCGCTCGCTTACCCCACCTGAGCTTAAAAGCTGAATGATTGTGCCTTCCACCATATATAAAAATAGTTTGGCATCGGTAAAAGAGGCAGCAGGTTTAAGCAATCTAAGCTGGCTATAAATCTCATTTTTTAGCCATGTTCTATAGCGCACGGCGGTTTGATAAGCGTTGGGATAACTATTTTTAATTTCAAAAACGGCTTTAAATAATAAGTAATACGGCCCTTCTAGATCGGTATGTAAGTCATAAAGTTTTTTGAGTTTATCTATTGCAGGAGTGCTTAAGTCATACTCGACCATTGCGACTACGTGTTCTTGGAGCTTTTCTTTTTGCACCATCAGGCAGATTTCAATGAGTCGTTCTTTAGAGTGAAAATAATTATAAAAAGTCGCTTTTGTAATCTGTGATTCTTTCACTATTCTGTCGACGCCAATAAGGTGAAATCCACGGTGATGAAACAGATCAATTGCTTTATTTACAACATATAAGGCACGTGTTGGGAGAACTACATTTCGCATAATTTTACCGTTATAAATTCTTGTTGTTTGTAAATGAGATACTTTTTTGGGAGAAAAAAAGGCACAGCAAAGCCTATAAAGACTGTGCTTGGCACATCTCAAGTTTTATTGTTGCTAAGTTTTTGGTTATGACGATTTAAAGCCTGAAAGGCCTAATAGCCCTCAAACTGCTTTAAAGTTTATGTAGTGTCGTTATAGCTTTTGGCATTGAGAGCCAAGAAATAATGGATGTGCAAAGCCAACTCCTTTTTATTGGGAGTTCTGCCAAAGCATTAAAATTATGGTGGCAGAACGAAAGAGGGTTGACAGACTAGTAATAACTCAAACTAGCACACCCGTAGGTGTCCCTCTCCCGTCCTACCGCTACGGGAAAGGGACGAGTAGCTACCACACAAGACTATTCCTCAGAAGGAATGACTCTGATGCGGGAGTTATTATTCAGCCTGTCAAAGCCGGCTGGCAATGTGGCCAGCAGGCAAAGGATAGTGCTCTGCCCTTTAGCAGTCAAGCACACAAAATGACATTTGCTTTAATTTAGACCATTAAAAAAGTAAGGCTAAATAATGAATAAGTTATTGTTTAATAGGGGTTTATAAAAGAGGCTATCTAACTGCGGAGAGCTAATCTAGACTTAACTCTCCGAATCAAAATTTAAATAGTTCATATGAAGATAAGTTAACTAATACATCTAATCGTGTAATTCAGCCTTCTAAAGCCCAAGAAATAGAATGCTAATCAGTTCTAGCAAAAGGCGAATGATTTTCAAAATTAAATATAATGAATTCAACAAAGTTTTGAGATGTGACTTTACTGAGCCGGAAGTAATTTTTCTGGGTTGTTTAATTTTATTCAACATCTAGATACATCCTTTCAAATTTAACAGGGATGTATCTAATTATTCACATAGAAACACAGCTTAATATCTCCAAAGCAGCTTTGGGGGATTATTTATTTTTTGCCTTTGTGTTTAAAGTATTGGTTATAATTTTCAATTTGATTTTTAACTAAGTGAAAATCCTTTTCAATAGATTTCAATGACCGAGTAACTTTGTATTTTTCAACTTCCTCTTGAGCATAAAGATAAAATTGCCCCCGACTATCCCAGACCCTTGTAATCAGTAATTCTTTAATTATTTTTTGGGCCTTAATACTATCTATTTGTCCCTTTTTTCGGCCATCATCAATCCGCTGTAGCTTTTGTATTTTGATATCATTTTTTGATGTATTTATACCATTAAAAAAATGAAAAGAATTAAGATGCCTTATAACCCCTATTAAATTATTTCGTTCAAAATAAAACTCACAAAAAGCAAGTGAAACCATCATCCTATAGTAAAAATATTCAGTAGATTCATCATGTTTCTTTTTAAAAGCTTTATATAGATATTTATGACCAATACTATTAATTTCAACTTCATCTTTTATGCCATCTTCAATAATATTTTCCTTGACTGCTTCTATTATTTTTGACGGCAAGTGAAAAGCTACGATTTCTTTTGACTCATAAAATTCTTGCATTGTAAAATCAAGATCAAACTTCAATATAGACAATTGATCTTCTAAATAGCTTTTAACCTTATTCATATTTTACGAATATCCAATCAATTTTATCTGCTCAACAACCACGGCCTTATCCCTAGAGGCTCTTTATTACTAAATCTAATGTTTAGCTGAATGCTATCAATGTACCTAAAGCCCTCTAATTTTTCTATCTTTTTAGAAGAATAGGCAGAGTAAAACTTGAAGTGCGACATAAACCACCTAATTAATTTAAAGGGTTTA
>ERZ808232.102-NODE-102-length-23544-cov-21.024565_pt1 | contig 23544 bp, 15 predicted proteins | sample MGYA00521281_ERZ808232 | MGnify/ENA primary metagenome ERZ808232 (study PRJEB31515, sample SAMN02941833) | indoor metagenome | biome: House; feature: Kitchen Counter; material: surface | place: USA: Illinois | collected 2012-02-13 ... | reverse complement strand
CGAAACTGTCGCGCTGTCCAAAGCAGTTAAATATTTTGTTGAACATCGTGTTTTTTTAAATGATGACCGTACGGTGGTGTTTAAATGAATATCAGTGCAAACCTACAAACTTCTGCCCAAATTGTTGATGGTAAAGCAACTGCAGCAAAGGTACTGGAAGAAGTCAAAGCTGAAGTACAGCAGTTTAAACAAAAGGGCATTGAACCTTGTCTGGCCGTGGTATTGGTCGGTGATGATCCTGCGAGCCACGTTTATGTACGTAATAAAGTTGAGAAAGCTCAGCTGGTCAATATCCGCTCTTTAGAGTTCCGTATGGATGCTGATACGGCGGAAGAGGTATTACTGGAAAAAATTGATGAACTGAATGCAGATGCCAGTGTGCATGGCATTCTGGTACAGCTGCCATTACCCAAACATATCAATGAAACTGCTGTATTAGAACGTATCCATCCGCAAAAAGATGTCGATGGTTTCCATAGTGAAAACGTCGGTGGCTTGAGTCAGGGGCGTGATGTCCTCACTCCATGTACTCCAACGGGATGTATTCGTTTACTGAAAGATACCTTGGGGCCGGATTTAACAGGTCTGAATGCTGTCGTGGTGGGGCGTTCTAATATCGTGGGTAAGCCGATGGCGGCCTTGCTTTTAAAAGAAAGTTGTACAGTCACCATTGTGCATTCTAAAACCAAAAATATTCAGGATATTTGCAAGCAGGCAGACATTCTGGTTGCTGCAGTTGGTCGTCCGCTCATGATTGACGAAAGTTATGTTAATCCGAACATGGTCGTGATCGATGTAGGGATTAACCGTATTCAAGTGGATGGCAAAAACCGTTTGGTAGGCGATGTCCATTATGAGGCAGTCATTGATAAGGTCAAAGCGATTACACCCGTACCTGGAGGTGTAGGACCCATGACGATTGCTTATCTCATGAAAAATACACTCGATGCAGCCAGATTGCAGACAAAAATATTTTAAAAATAAAACAGGTATCAGAGATACCTTGGAGGAAAACCTATGCCACTTGGACTACTTAAATACGGATTAAGCAGTGAATATCCAGTTGAAGTGGATTTACCTCCACCGAAGGAACTGAAATCTCATTATGACGTGGTCATTATTGGGGGGGGGGGACATGGACTGGCAACGGCCTATTACCTAGCTAAATATGAAGGCATTACTAATGTGGCTGTGTTGGAGAAAGGATATTTAGGTGGCGGAAATACTGCCCGTAACACAGCAGTAATCCGTTCAAACTATCTGACTTCAGAAGGGGTTAAATTTTATTCTGAATCGGTCAACATGTTTAAGAATCTCTCGAATGAGTTTGATTTTAACATCATGTATTCCGAGCGTGGTCAGCTGACACTGGCACATACAGATTCTACTGTACGCGCTTTTCGTCAGCGTGCTGAAGTGAATAAACACTTTGGTGGACGCACTGAATTGATTGATCGCCAGCAGATTAAGGAATTGGTACCCTGTTTAAATCTGGACCCGGCACATTTACCAGTATTGGCTGGTCTTTGGCATATTGATGGTGCTACAGCTCGACATGATGCAGTGGCTTGGGGATATGCCAAAGGGGCATCTAAACGTGGTGTAGAGATTCACCAATTAACTGAAGTGCAAGATTTTGTGACTCAAGGCAATCAGGTCACTGCAGTCAAAACCAATCGCGGTACTGTGAAATGTGGCTGTGTGGTACAGGCGATTGCTGGTGCTTCAAGCTTGCTCATGAACAAACTGCATATTCGTTCACCAATTCATACCTTCCCGTTGCAAGCGATGGTTTCTCAGCCATTCAAGCCATTCATTAATCCGTTAGTCAGTTCATCCGCACTGCATTGCTATGTACAGCAAACCAGTCGAGGTGAAATTGTTTTTGGTGGTGGTTCGGATCCATACCCACTTTATAACACGCGTTCAACACTTGATTTAAAAGAAAGTTTGCTCGCACATGCGATTGAAATGTTCCCGTTTATGGCCAATGTCAAATTGATGCGTCAATGGGCGGGTATTACCGACATGACCCCAGATTACAGTCCAATTATGGGTAAGTCACCGTATGACAATTATTACCTAGATGCGGGTTGGGGGACCTGGGGCTTTAAGTCAACACCAATTTGCGGCAAGACCATGGCTGAATTGGTGGCTACTGGTAAGACACCAGAACTGATCAAACCATTTGAACTATCTCGCTTTAGCCGCTTCCAACAAGTCAATGAAATGGGCGCAACCGCAGCGAGCCACTAAGGAGATATGCCATGAAAATAATGATTTGTCCTCTGAATGGTCCGCGTAATATCAGTGAATTTACCTATGGCGGAGAAGTGCGTGAGATGCCCGATCAGAACACTTGTACGGATCAGGAATGGGCTGACTATGTATTTAATAAAGACAATTTAATTGGCGTGGTACGTGAGTGGTGGATGCATACACCAAGTAGCTATTGGTTTATTGCAGAACGGCATACCGCGACAGATGAGATTCTGTGTACCTATGACCCAAAACAAATTTTTAATAAACGTATTGAATTTACAAATGAAGCGCAGGTGACAACATCTGTATTACAACAAGGGGTAGGCGCATGACAAAAATAGGCTTAGACAGACTTCCTGCACCTTATGGGCTACTGATTGACCGTGATCATCAAGTGCAGTTTGAATTTGATCAGCAGCGTTTCAGTGGCTTTGCTGGTGACAGCATTGCCAGTGCTTTAATTGCTAGTGGACGCTGGATCATGTCGCGTTCATTTAAATACCACCGTCCACGTGCACCATTGACAATGGCAGGACAGGATGCAAATACCTTGATCCAGCTACCACAAGAACCAAACGTATTGGCAGATTGTACGGATATTCAAACGATTACGACTTCTTCAGGTCAAAACTATTCAGGTTCTTTATTAAAAGACTCAGATGCATTTTTAGGTAAGTTTTCTAAATTTATGCCAGTGGGTTTTTACTACCGTTCTTTCTATAAACCCAAAGGTGTGTGGAAACTCTGGGAACCGATGATCCGTAAAAAAGCCGGACTAGGTGTGCTAGATCTGAATTTCGAGCCGGAATACTATGATAAGGCATACTTATTTACGGATGTTGCTGTGATTGGTGCAGGTCCTGCAGGGTTGAAAGCAGCGATTACATCAGCCGATGCCGGTTTGAAAGTATTACTGATTGAACAGGAAAAAGTACTCGGTGGCAGTTTGAACTATGCACGTTTTGACATAGCAGGGCAGCGAGCAAACCAATTAAGAGACGAATTGATAAATGTAGCTGAGCAGCATGCCAATATCACAGTACTGAAAGAAGCCGTCTGTAATGCCTGGTTCACGGATCATTATCTGCCCGTGATCCAAGGTAAACGCATGTATAAAGTCCGTGCCAAACAGTGCATCGTGGCGAGTGGCAGTTTTGATCAGCCGGTGGTTTTCAGAAATAATGATTTGCCGGGTGTCATCTTAACCAGTGCTGTACAGCGATTAATCAAGTTATATGCTGTAAAACCGGGTCAGAAAGTTGTCATTCTGACCGGTAATGATGATGGTTATTTTGCTGCACTGGATTTGCTAGACGCCGGTATTGCAGTTCAGGCTCTGGTTGATATGCGTGCAGGTGCCGCCGATGCAGCATTACAGCAGGCTGTATCGGCTAAAATCAAATGTTATTACAGCAGTACAGTGTATGAAGCACAACATGATCGTGCCATGCAGCATCTTACTGGTGTGGAAATTCGGCAGATTACTGCTGAAGGGCAGGTCGCGAAAGACTCAATTTATCTGGAATGTGATGTACTGGCGATGTCATCAGGCTATATGCCTGTGTATCAGCTACTGTGTCAGGCAGGTGCTAAACTAAGCTATGATGACCGCCGTGCCCAGTTTAGTATCACGGGATTGCCAAAAGGTTTACATATCACAGGTTCTGTACACGGTGTACATGCAATTGAGAATGTCCTCAAAGATGCAGAACATACTGCACAGAATGTCATACGGTCTATCCAAGAAAAATCACAATTTGCTCAAGAGCTGAGCTTCATTGAATCGTCTGTCAATTTCCCTTGGCCGATGTTTGCACATCCTAAAGGTAAAGAATTTGTCGACTTTGATGAAGATCTGCAAATCCGCGATATTATTAATGCAACCAAGAGCGGCTACCGTGATGTACAGCTGGTTAAGCGTTTCTCGACTGTTGGTATGGGACCATCACAAGGCCGTCATTCAGCCTTGCCAACTGCACGTTTAGTTGCGAAATACACTGATCGTAGTGTGAGTGAAACAGGCGTGACCACAGCCCGTCCTCCATTTACTGCCGAAAAACTGGCACATATTGCGGGTCGTGGTTTTGATCCATATCGTCAAACTCCAATGCATCAACGTCATTTAGAACTCGGTGCGAAAATGATGCCTGCAGGTAACTGGCAACGTCCGGCATTCTATGGTCCTGCAGAGCAGCGTTTGAAAAATATTGAACGTGAAGCACTGAACGTGCGTCAAAATGTAGGCATCATTGATGTCTCCACCCTGGGTGGTTTAGAAATACGCGGTGCTGACAGTGCTGAGTTCTTGAATCGTCTGTATACCTTTGCTTTTGCAAAATTACCAGTAGGCAAAACCCGTTATGCTGTGATGGCTGCAGAAGATGGTGTAGTGATTGATGATGGGGTCGCTGGTCGCATCAGTGAGCAGCATTTCTATGTCACAGCGACGACCAGCGGTGTCGACCGTATTTACCAGCAGATGCTGAAATGGAATGCACAGTGGCGTCTGAATGTTGATATTACTAATGTGACCACGGCATTTGCTGCGGTGAATGTCGCAGGACCCAAGTCTCGTGCATTGATGCAGAAAGTATGTGCCGATGTGGACTTTAGTAATGAAGCCTTCCCGTATCTGGGCTTAAGACTGGGCACAATTCAAGGCATCCCTGTCCGTCTGCTTCGTGTCGGGTTTGTAGGTGAATTGGGCTATGAAATTCATTATCCAGCGCGTTATGGTGAATTTGTTTGGGATCTGTTGATGGAGGCAGGCAAAGAATGGAATATGCAGCCATTTGGTGTAGAAACTCAACGTCTACTGCGTCTTGAAAAAGGCCATATCATCATTAGCCAGGATACCGATGGCATGACTCATCCGAAGGAATGCGATCTCAGCTGGGCAGTAGCAAAATCAAAACCCTGGTTTGTCGGTAAACGTTCGATCGAAATTCTGGCCTCGCAGCCTTTAAAACGCAAACTGGTTTCTTTTGTACTCGATAAGAATAAGACTCAACCGTTGGAAGGACATATCGTACTAGAAGGTGAAAATATTTCGGGCAATATCACGTCTTGTGAGTACTCACCAAGCTTAGACAAAATTATTGGCATGGCTTATGTGGGAATCAATCAAAGTACAGAAGGTCAGACTTTTCCGATCCGTGTCGAAAAAGGTGAAATAGTGCAGGCAACAGTCGTCAAAGCACCATTTTATGATCCAGAAAACAAACGTCAGGAGGTTTAAACGATGCACAATCTATATCAGGCAGAGCGCAGTTTAATCCAGCGCACGTTTGAAAAATATGATGCTTATGGTTCAGGCAAATATTTTCTAACTACATCTAATCAGCAGGAGCAGCTTAAGCGCTGCGGCCTGATTGATTTAACCCATTTATCTCGTGTGGGATTCCGCGGTGTAGATGCAGCGACCTATTTGCAGGAAAAGGGATATCGTACGCCAGAAATACCCAATACTGTACTTGCTCAGGACGATGGCAGCTTTGTGGGGCGTCTTTCTGCAACTGAATATCTGATTTTAGGGTCATTCAATCATTTTGGTGACAAGGTTACAGCACTTGAAGCTGAGTGGCAGATGGATGAATATCTTAATTATTTACTGCCACGCCAGGATAGTCATGCTTGGATGATGCTTACCGGAGATAATGTCTCTGCCATTATGGCGAAGCTTTGTGCAGTAGACTTAAGCGCAGAAGAATTCAAGCCAGGTCAGATTGTGCAAACTTCAGTCGCAAGAATTAATGCCATTGTGCTGAATGTCAGCGATGAGATTTGTCCGAAATTTAGCATTCTATGTGATCGTTCTGCGTCCTTGTATTTATGGGACGTGCTGATTGATGCGATGGCTGAATTTAATGGCAAAGTAATCGGTGTGAATACACTACTTTAAAGTTTCCTCAACCATAAGCCCCTGTGTATGGCTGCTGATGTCAATCGGCAGCCATATCATTTTTAACTTCCTTAAAAATTAAGTAGCCCCTTTTTTGAGAACAGCATCCTATGTATTAAGATGCTGAAATTTGGTTTGTATATATTGATCTAAAACAGACTAAGTTATTGAATTTTATGTTCATAGACACCAATTATATTGAAATGATGTCTATGAATCACACATCTAACTTAGACCAGTGTTGATCAGTCAACATTGTACGTGGCATAGCGAGGAGTAGATTTGGTTTGGCGATTAAATGGCTTTGTTGCATAAATATGTAAGCATCTGATTTAAATAAATTTAATTTTGGATCAAAAAATAATCAAAACTTTTAAAATCATATAGTTATGAAATCTTTGTGCAACAAAGCCGCATCAATGAAATAACATGACATGGAAAATAATCAAAAAAGATAGAATCTAGATTTTTATTACATTTACTATCCGTATACTTCAACAGCAGCTTTGAATGTTTCACTTAACCTTTAAACTTTTTCTAAAATTAAATATATTTACATATACGTTCTAAAATTTGATAGAATTTATTAGAACTTTAGATTCTAAGTGTAAATAATGAGAAGCACTAATATTCGACGTGATGGCTACTTAAAATTTCTGAATACATGGCAAGACCGTGATGTCATTAAAGTACTTTCAGGTGTGCGTCGCTCTGGAAAATCCACCTTATTGGCGATGTTTCAACAAGACCTAAAAGCACAGGGTGTACAAGCCGAAAACATCATTGCCATCAACTTCGAATTTATGGAATTTGAAGAACTCACCGATTACCGTAAACTACATGATTATGTATTATCCAAAGTTGATAAAAGTAAAAAAAACTATGTTTTTTTAGATGAAATACAACATGTTACAAATTTTGAGAAAGTAGTCGACTCTTTATATGTTCGGGATTATATCGATTTATATATTACAGGCTCAAATGCATTCTTTCTAAGTGGAGAACTTGCGACTTTACTTACAGGACGCTATATAGAGCAACATGTTCTACCTCTGTCATTCCAAGAATTTAAACAGTGGCATATTGAAAATAATCCGATCATCCAACAATTATCCAATCGTGATTTGTATGCCATGTATACGCGCAGTAGTTTCCCTTATACGCTTGCCATGACTAGCCAGCAGGAAACTTATGATTACTTGCAAGCGGTCTATGCCAGTGTAATGTTTAAAGATGTTATTCCCCGTTTGAATACTGCCGATATTAACTCTCTCGAGCGTGTCGCAAGATATTTGGCAAGCGTGACAGGCTCACCTATTTCCATCAATAAAATTAAAAATACCTTTGTTTCAAGTGGGGTTAAGATTTCATTTGAAACAGTAAAACGCTATATTCAGGGCTTACAGGACAGTTTGCTATTTTATAGTGCCGCACAGTTTAAAGTACGCGGGCGTGAGTTATTACAATCCTCTGAAAAATACTATTTAGTTGATGTCGGATTGCGCCGGATTATGTTGCCTGATGCTAATGCTGATCAAGGTCATATCTTAGAAAATGTGATTTATCTTGAGCTTGTCAGACGAGGTTATACGGTCTATGTAGGGCGGGTTGATGAATATGAAATTGATTTTGTTGCTGTCGATACTTTACAGAATTTAACTTATTATCAGGTGGCATTAGAAACGCTCAATGAGGAGACACTCAGCCGAGAGTTACGTCCATTACAGAAAATTTCTGATTCGTATCCCAAGTATTTGCTTACCTTAGACACGATAGGGACTGAAGCGAATTATAATGGTATTGTAAAAATGAGTGCTCTCGATTGGTTGCTATCTGAAAATAAGTAAAGTTGAGGGTAGACATGGATACTCTTATTTATTAATTAAAACTCAAAGACTTTTCAGCATCATTCAAGAATGTATTCAAGCATAATTTCTGCTCCAATTGTGATGGATCGATTTACCTCGATTCGATTGAGTCAGACTATCATGATTGAGCCAGAGTCGCTTACTGAAAGTAGCGAGAATTGCGCTGGAGTTTCTGAAGGATATTAATTCCTTAGTTTGCCCATTCATCCATCTGGGCATTTTTTTTGATCAAAATACAGTGCTGTTCTTGCTAAAAAATGACGGCACCCATCATAAAACACAATATTCCAAAAATAATCCAAGGCCAGATCTTTGTCTTCGGTTGTTCTAAATTCTGAGGATTATATTCCGTGTGTTCTAGCGATGTCGGTTGTGGAACACGGGTCTTTTTAGAGTAAGGCTGGTGTTTAGAGTAAGATAGTCCCGTACCTGGAATACCGACACTGGTTCGCGTACCTTTTTTTCCAATATTTAGAGAAGCACCAGGTTTGCCAATGCTGGCACTGCTGATGCCTTTATGGGTCAGATTAATTTTAAAACCCGGGAATAATTTAATACTTTTACGAAATCTAAAACCCATATTGCTCTCATTCTAAAACTTAGCTCAATTCACGCGCTATACCAGGATCCATGATCTGCTAGAGATCGTACTTTGACGGCTATCATCAGGATACTAGTATATTTTTTATCTGATGATTGCAATACTACCTTTAAATACCGTCAAAAATGTTTACTGTATATTTGCTGTAGGGTAATCTTAAAGCTGCTATTTATTGACTGATTGGTATATGACGACAGATAAGCATGAAGTCCTGCTACGAATGCGAGCCATCGAGCTGCTTGCTTACTGGGAAGGTCGTTTGGTTACCAATCGTTTGATGAGCTGGTTTGGGCTGAGTCGACAGCAGGCTTCTGCGGATATCAAGCGTTACAATACGCTGTATAACCCCGATGCCTTGATTCATGACCCCTCCGTAAAAGGCTATGTGCCTAAAGCCACGTTTCAACCGGTGCTGACTACCGTACATATCAATGAATATCTCAATATGCTCTCGGGCTTGGTCAGTGAATCGCATGCGCTGATTGCGATGCCAGAACCGAATCTTGCAGCAGTTCAATTACCTGATCGCAGTGTACGTCCTGAAGTGATTCGGGAAGTTTTGCGTGCCTGCCGCAACCAAAGTACTTTAAAAATGATTTATGCCTCGATGCAGAATCCGCAGTGGCATGAACGCATGATTTCCCCACATACCCTGGTGTATACCGGTTTTCGCTGGCATGTCCGTGCCTATTGCCATCAGAGCAAGCAGTTTAAGGACTTTTTACTCTCCAGAATTGATCGCACACCTGTTGTGGTGGCGATTGAGTCAGTAGACCCTGCTCAGGATCAGCAATGGCATGAAGAAATTCTACTGACGCTGATCCCTAATCCAAAATTGAATGAAGCTCAAAAAGTGCTGGTCGAAAAAGACTTCGGCATGCCTGATGGCAGATTACAGATTCCGGTCAAAAAAGCCCTGGCTCACTATACCTTGCAGCGATATCAGGCCGCGATCACGCTGGCTGAGGCGGATGATGCCTTGAAATATCCCTTGGTACTACAACGCTCAGATATCGAAAAGCTGTCGTCTTACCTGTTTGATCAGGCCTCATAGGAGATTGACCATGTTAGAACAATTTCATTATGACAGTGACCTGATTGGTGGCTCCCTGATGGTGCGTGAAAGCCGGCTGATCGCGGATCTGTTATTACGAGAAGCGACTCCAGAACAATGGCATCAGGCAATTCAGATTGACAATATTCTGCAAAAAAGAACGCCTGCTTCAGCCCAACGTAACGCCACTGCCATTCGTAAGCGTCTTGAGCGCTTAGAGCCTGATTTCTGGAAAGCACTACGTGATGGGGATGATGAGCTGGCGACCCAGGTGGCTTTTTGTGGTGCACTGGAACGCAACCTGTTGCTGCTTGAGTTTATGGAAACGGTGATGAGGGATGCCTATATCTCTCAGGCGCAACACTTGGACAGTTATATCTGGTCAGATTTTTTGGATGAACGCTCACAACGTGATCCGGATATCTGTGATTGGAAAGAGTCCAGCAAGAAAAAAATGGGGCAGGTGGTGTTTCGCATGCTGGCAGAAGCCGGTTACTTAAAAAGTACCCGTAAGCTGGAGTTGCAGCGCGTGATCGTCAGAGCAGAGCTGCGTAGCCTGTTGGAAGAACATTATAAACAACGCATTAAAAGATCTATGGAAGTGTCGCTATGGACGCGGTAGTTGTAGAGGGGCAGCAATGAGTCAAACAATACATGAGCGTCTGAACCAGATTCCAGAGCGAATTCTTTCCACTGAGTTTCTCACTGGACAAGGATTGGGCAATGAAATTGGCTTCTGGATTTTTGATTATGCGCCTGAAGATGAGTTGAAAGTGCGCGAATATCTGCATTTTCTAGACGGGATGCTAGAGAAAAAACACAGTCAGCTGAAGGTGGTGAATATCAACCTGCTGCAAGCCGTGGTGGACTATCTGGCTGAGCGTAACTTCATCGATAAAGCTATTCAAATGCAAAAAGCCAAAGGCGATGAGGTGCTGCTCAAAGCGCTGAAAGGCCCACTGCATATGGATAAGTTCGCGCCCTATCTGGTGAGTAAATATGCCACCAATGCGCAAGATATTGTGTTGATGACTGGGGTTGGGTCGGTTTGGCCACTGTTACGTGCCCATCACTTATTGAACAGTTTGCATTCGTTACTGGGACATAAGCCAGTGGTGCTGTTTTACCCAGGTTATTACGACGGTCAAGCGATGAGTTTATTTGGAAAAATTCCAAGCAATAATTACTACAGAGCATTCAGATTAGTGCCTTAAACACGGCAAATAGAAATAAGAATTCGGGGGAATTGATTGAGATGAACATTAAAGAACTTTTTTACAAGCCATTAGATCGTGCGATTAACGGGGTCGTAAAAGCAGACCAGAATGACAATACCACGGTTTATCAGGAACTCGATGAGTATGTGGTCACCAATGAACTGGAAAAGCATTTTCGGGACTTTTTCCAGTCTTATGGCACAGACCTGAGCGATCCTTCGATTGCCAACCGTGTCGGCGTATGGATTTCAGGCTTCTTTGGTTCAGGTAAATCACACTTCCTGAAAACCTTGTCGTATATTCTGGCCAATAAAGTGGCACGCGATGCGGAAGGTAACGAGCGTAGCGCCGCAGAATTCTTTGATGAAAGCAAAATTCGTGATGCGTTTATCCGTGCGGATATTGGCAAGGCCGTCAGCCATCATGCCGATGTCATCCTGTTTAACATCGACAGTAAAGCCAGTTCAAATGATGACGGCAATCCGATTTTGAATGTATTTTTACGCGTGTTTAACGAGTATCAGGGTTTTAGTGCTGACCATCCACATATTGCCCATATGGAACGTCACCTCAGCCAGAAAGGTGTCTACGAACGCTTTAAACAGGCGTTTGAGGAATCCAGCGGCATGTCCTGGCTAGAGGAGCGTGACGGCTATCAGTTCTATCAGGATGATGTCGAAACCGCGATTTCTCAGGCACTCAATCTATCACCAGAAGCAGCGCATAAATGGTTTGAGGATTCTGAGCAGACCTTTAGTGTTTCGGTCGAAAACTTCTGTCAGTGGGTGAAAGAATACCTGGACAGCAAAGGACCCCAGCAACGCATGTTGTTCTTGGTTGATGAAGTGGGGCAGTTTATTGGCAGTGATACCCGCTTGATGCTGACACTGCAAACCATTACTGAAAACTTGGGTACGATCTGTAAAGGCCGCGCTTGGATTATCGTCACCTCGCAGGCAGACATCGATGCTGTTTTAGGTGAGATGTCTTCTTCAAAAGCCAATGACTTCTCCAAGATTGCTGGACGTTTTAAAACCCGTTTATCACTGTCCAGTTCCAATACCGATGAAGTCATCCAGAAACGTTTATTACGTAAAACCCCAGAAGCAGAAGCATTGCTCAGATCGGTGTTTGAGCAAAAGGGCGATATCTTAAAAAATCAGATTACCTTTGACCGTTCAGGCCCAACCCTCAAGAACTATGAGGGGCCAGACAGTTTTATTCATAACTATCCTTTTGCGCCGTACCATTTCCAGCTGGTGCAAAAAGTATTTGAAGAAATCCGTAAAGTCGGTGCGACTGGTGCACATCTGGCCTATGGTGAACGGTCCATGCTGGATGCGTTCCAGATGGCCGCGAATGCGATTGCCACCGATGAAGTCGGTGCCCTGGTTCCTTTCCACCGCTTCTATACTTCAGTCGAAGGCTTCCTGGATACTGCAGTGAAGCGTACCATCGACCAGGCAGGGCAGAATAAGACCCTGGATGGTTTTGATGTGCAGATGCTGCGTACCCTGTTCATGATCCGCTATGTCGATATCATCAAAGGTACGCTGGATAACCTGGTGACTTTATCGATTGAGAAAATTGATGAAGATAAGCTGGCATTGCGCAAGCGGATTGAAGAGAGCCTGCAGCGTCTAGAAAAAGAGAGCCTGATTACGAGGAATGGCGATGAGTTCCTGTTCCTGACCAATGAAGAGCGGGACATTACCCGCAAAATTAAAGCCACAGACTTAGCAGCTTCAGAAGAAAATAAAGAGTTAGCCAATCTGATCTTTAAAGATTTACTGCGCGATCAGAACAAATACCGCCATCAAGCCAACAAGATGGACTATCAGATTGGTCGTTTTCTGGATGGTCATAGCCTGGATGGCAAGTATGAGAGTGATTTGAAAGTTGAAATCATTTCTCCACTGGATACGGAATACAACCTCTACACAGAAGCTTTCTGTATTGGTAAGAGCGCCGAGGCCGAAGGGCAGATACTGTTTAAACTGGCAGACGATAAACAGTTCTTTAATGAACTGCGCACCTGGCTGAAAACCAATAAATTTATTCGGTTAAATGATGATGGCACTCAGTCCGATATCACCCGTATCCTGGCAGACCGTGGCCGTGAGAATCAGGAGCGTAAAAAACGTCTGCGTGTCCGGGTCGAAGAAATGTTGCTGGAGGCGGAAAGTTATGCCTTGGGGCAACATCTACAACTTTCATCTTCAAGTCCAACCACCAAGCTGGATGAGGCTTGTCGTTATTTGCTGGAAAACACTTATACCAAACTGAGCTATTTGCAGGTCTATCAGCAGGATGCCTGGCGTGAACTGAACGCCGTCTTGACTGTGGATGATATGGCGCAGCTCGGATTGTCTCTGGATGGCGGGCAGAGCAATCCGAAAGCCCTACAGGATGTCGAACAGTACATCTCGCTGCGTGCAACCGGTACCGAACGTATTCTGGTGTCAGATGTGGTGGATCGTTTTGCCAAACGTCCTTATGGCTGGCCAGATGCCGAGATTTTACTGTTGGTGGGTCAGCTGGCTGCGATGGGGCGGATTTCACTGCAGTTAAATGGCGGCAGCTTACAGTTAAAAGATGCCTTTGAGCCTTTACAAAACAGCCGCCGTCGCCGTGATGTTTCCATTATTAAAAAGCGCCAGACTGATGATCAGGTATTGAAACAGGCACGCCAACTCACCCAAGACCTATTCTCGGCCATGGGACCAGCGACTGAGAAAGAGCTATTTGAATTCTATTTGAAGCATTTTAAGACTTGGTTAGCCAACTTTAAGTCGTACAAAAGCAAAACAGATGTCGGGCAGTTCCCGGGCAAGAAAGTGATTGAAAAGTCGATTCTGACTTTGGAACGTCTGCTGGCGAATAGCGATAGCTTCGATTTCTTTAAGGCCGTGGTCGAGAACAAGGACGACTATTTGGATCTGGAAGAAGATTATCGTGACATTCATGAATTCTTTAGCAACCAGATGCCAAGCTGGCAGCAACTGCAACAGGCCTTACGTCATTTTGAGAAAAACAAACAGGCGCTGGGCAGTGATGAGCTGGCGAAAAAAGCCCTCTCCGAATTACATCGCATTTCGACCACTGAATCACCCTATGGCCTGTTAAATAAAGTCGCTGATTTGGTTCGTACAGTGGAAAGCGTCAATCAACGCTTGCTGACTGAAAAGCGCAGTCAGGCGCTAGAGCAAATTGATGACAAGATCAAGCAGCTGGAAGCCGAGATTAAAAACAGTGGTATTGCCACCGCTGAGCTGAGTAACAAGCTACTGCGTCCGCTGCAATTGCTCAAAGCGGATATCGAAGTGGAAAGCAGCCTGTCCACCATCTATATGCTGCAAACCCAAACCGCCATTGAACGTTTTGATGAAGCCTTATATGAGCTGGAACGAGAAGTTCAGGCTGAAATTCAGCGTCAGGCCAAAGCGGCACAACTGGCTCAGAGCAAAGCAGAGAGTGTAACCAACACTGCAACCACCTCCAGCCCAGCAACATCAGAACCTGCTGCGATTCTGGTACAGCCTGCGACAGCCGTAGTGCCACCGAAACCAGTGGTGGAAGTCGATGTCGCCAGCATTTACAGCAAAACCTCCAGCAGTGTCTATCTGGAAACGGAAGAGTCAGTGGATCAGTTTGTAGAAGCACTCAAAGCTGAATTGAAAAAAATTGTGAGTGATAAAAAGCGTGTGCGTATCCGCTAACTCGGGTTAGGGATATCGGCATCAGTCATTAATTAAAGGTTTAAAGATGAATACCAGTAATATTAAAAAATACGCACCGCAAGCACGTAACGATTTTATCGCAGCGATGCGCAAGCAGGCCGCCAAATATGGCATCACCGCAGACAGCATTTTACCGGCTGAACAGAAAGGCGACTTGCTGCTGATTGGCGATCAGGTTTTTCCGCTATCAGTCATGAAACCACGTGACAAGCTGATCAAACGCATTCAAACCAGCAGTTTTGAGCAGACGATTGATTATATCGCTTACAGTTGGTTTAACCGTCTCTGTGCGATTCGCTACATGGAATGTAAAGGCTTACTGGATCATGGTCGTCGTGTGCTGAGTAGTGCCGATGGCAGTGCAGGCTTGCCACAGATTCTGGAAGAATGTCTGGATATTGACCTACCAGGTTTAGATGCCAGCCGTGTGGCTGAGCTTAAGCTGGATGGCAATAAAGACGAAGAGCTATATCGGGAGATATTACTGGCGCAGTGTCATGCTTTAAATCAAGTCATGCCACTCTTGTTTGAACAGGTTTCTGATGAGTCAGAACTGTTACTACCTGACAATTTAACCAAAACCGATTCCTTGATCCGTGATTTAGTGAGCAGCATTCCGGAAGAAGACTGGTCGGATGTACAGATTATTGGCTGGCTGTATCAGTTCTATATTTCTGAAAAGAAAGACCAGGTGATTGGTAAAGTCGTCAAGAGTGAAGACATTCCTGCCGCGACACAGTTATTCACCCCAAACTGGATTGTGAAGTATTTGGTGCAAAACAGTGTCGGTCGTTTATGGATGATGGCACAGCCTGATAGTACGCTGGCCAATAATTGGGAATATTATATTCAACCCGCTGAACAAACGGATGAGGTCAATGCACAGTTAAAACAGCTGATTGATGTGCGGATCAGTGAAGATGGCGATACTTTAAACCCTGAAAGCATTACGGTACTCGATCCGGCCTGTGGTTCGGGGCATATTCTGGTGGAAGCCTACGATTGCTTAAAAGCGATTTATTTGGAACGTGGTTACCGCAGTCGTGATATTCCACGTTTGATTCTGGAAAACAACCTGTACGGGATTGATATTGATACCCGTGCCGCGCAGTTAGCCAGTTTTGCGCTATTGATGAAAGCGCGTGAGGATGACCGCCGTTTATTTAGCAATCCACCAAAACTGAATATTGTTGCGTTGCAAGACAGCCAACCTGAGCGTTTGGAAGCATTCAGTCAGGACTTGGCAAGTACTGGTATTGCGCAGGCAGATTTACAAGAATTACTGGATTTATTTGAACACTCTTCAACCTTTGGTTCTTTGATTCAAATCCCTGCAGCATTCGCTCATAAGCTGCCTGATTTAGAAAGCAAGCTGAATACAGCAGCAGCATCAGGCGATATCTTTAGTCAGCAGTCAGCACAAGAACTGTTACCGTTCGTTCAGCAAGCCATGTTATTGGCCAAACAATATGATGCTGTGATTGCGAATCCGCCGTATATGGGCGGTAAAGGCATGAACACAGCACTGAAAGATTTTGCTAAAAAGAAATTCCCTGACAGCAAGTCAGACCTATTTGCCATGTTTATTGAGCGTGGTTTTGGATGGTGTAAGGACAGTGGTTTCAATAGCATGGTGACCATGCAAAGCTGGATGTTCCTGTCCTCTTATGAAGCGATGCGTGAAAAGCTACTTTCCAATAATTCTCTTGTAAGCCTAATTCAATTACCTTATGACGGCAAAGGTCCAACAGCTATGGGAATTAGCTTTGGTATTTCTGTTTCTATTCTTCAGAAAAATAAAATTAATGGATTAATTGGGGATTTTGATTGCTTTAGGTATTTTGAACTCACAGAAGATGGCATCCCAAAACAATTCCCTAGTCTAAATGAACGTAATGTAAAAACGAAACCAGATGACTTTAAGAAAATTCCAGGAAGTCCTGTTGCTTATTGGGTGAGTGATAAGGTACGAGAAATTTTTGAAACTAGCTCTTCTTTAAATGATGTAGCAGATGCTCGACAAGGTCTAGCTACTACAGATAACAATCGCTTCTTACGTTTATGGCAAGAAATTAATTTTCAAAGAATTGGTTTTAATATAAAAAATCGGGAATATGCCCAATTGTCGGAGAAAAAATGGTTTCCACATAATAAAGGGGGGGAGTTTCGTAAATGGTTTGGTAATCAAGAATATGTAGTGAATTGGGAAAATGATGGACAGGAAATAAAAGATAATATACTTTCCAGATACTCTTATTTAAAAACTCCTGATTTTGTTGCGAAAAATCAACAATTTTATTTTAAGAGTTCTGTGAGTTGGACTGCGATTACATCTGCTAAATTTTCTGCTCGACGAGATTTTGGTGGCTTTATTCCCTCAAATGCTGGAATGAGTGTTTATGCTGATAATGACACATTAAAATTTTTAAATTCTTTGATGAATAGCATACTTTGCGATGCGTTCTTAAAAATTATTAGCCCTACATTAAATTTCGGTGCTGGTGACATTAGTAAGATTCCTTTGAAAGTAAATGAAACAAACAAATCAAAGATAAGCTATTTACATGATGAAGCTATTAAATTCTCCAAAATTGATTGGGACTCGTATGAAACTTCATGGGACTTTACTCGAAACCCAATTATTCGTACTCAACAACCAAATCTAGAACAAGCATTTAATACTTGGCAACAGCAAAATACTAACGCCGTGGCTGAAATGAAACGTCTGGAAGAAGAAAACAACAAGCTGTTTATTGAGGCTTATGGTTTACAGGATGAACTCACTCCTGACGTACCAGATGAGCAAATCACTTTAACCCGTGCCAACCGTGAAAAAGACAGCCAGCGTTTAGTGTCTTATGCACTTGGTTGCATGATGGGACGCTATAGTCTGGATGAATCGGGTCTGATCTATGCCCATGCAGGCAACCAAGACTTTGATGCCAGCCGTTATCAAACATTCCCAGCCGATGCAGACGGTATTATTCCACTCACCGAAATGCACTGGTTTGAAGATGATGCCACCCATCGTATCCAAGAGTTCTTAACTGCGGTTTGGGGTAAAGACACACTAGACGCTAATATGCTGTGGTTGGCAGAAAGCTTGGACAAAAAAGCCAGTGAAACAGCTGAAGATACCATTCGCCGTTACTTAGCCAGCAAGTTCTATAAAGACCACATGCAAACCTATAAAAAGCGTCCGATCTACTGGTTATTTAGCAGTGGTAAACAGGGGGCTTTCCAAGCATTGGTGTACTTGCACCGCTATAACGAAAGTACCTTGGCGCGTATGCGTACTGAATACGTCATGCCACTGATTTCCAAAATGGCTGCCTATGCTAATTCTCTAGAAACAGCAAAAGAAAGCAGTGACTCTGCGGCTGAAATCAAACGCATCGAGAAAAAACTGCAAGATTTACATAAGCAACAAGCTGAACTGAGTAGCTTTGAAGAAAAACTGCGTCACTATGCTGATCAGCGTATATCACTGGATCTAGATGATGGGGTGAAAGTGAACTACGGCAAGTTTGGGGACTTGTTGGCTGAAGTGAAAGCTGTGACGGGGGAGAAATAATGCAATTAAGAAGCCTAAATGAAATTTTTGAAAATCGACTGATTCGGATCCCTGACTATCAAAGGGGATATGCATGGCGTAAACAACAACTTAAAGATTTCTGGGAAGACTTAACCTTACTTGAAGCAGATCGCGTTCATTATACGGGGGTTATTACCTTAGAAGCAGTAGACCGTAAAACTTGGTCGAAGTGGGAAGACGATGAATGGCTGATTGATGATCTTGATTATAAGCCCTACTTTGTCGTGGATGGTCAGCAGCGATTAACGACAGCGATTATTTTAATACAGGCGATTATTGAAACAGTTCCTGAAGGAAAAAGTATCGCAAATCAGTTTGTTTCTGATTTAAAGGCAAAGTTTGTTCAAAAAAAACCAACGGATGGCATTCGTGAAAGTTATATCTTCGGCTATGAAAAAGATAATCCAAGTGATGAGTTTTTAAGAACTAAAATTTTTGGTTTGCAGTCTCATACTAATCAATTGCAGGAAACGCTGTATACACGCAATTTATTCAATGCAAAGAAATTCTTTAAAGAAAAATTAGCGGAACTGAGCTTTGAAGAAATCACGGTTTTGTACAAAAAATTGACGCAAAAATTGCGTTTTAACTTGTATGAAATTGATGATGAGATCGACGTATTTGTTACATTTGAAACCATGAATAATCGTGGCAAATCCTTGACCAATTTGGAATTACTGAAAAACCGATTGATTTATCTGTCGACATTATATCGTGACAATCAGGGGCGTTCTAAGCTTCGAAAAAATATTAATGATGCGTGGAAAACCATTTATGAGTATCTAGGTAAAAATCCTGAAAAACCTTTGCCAGATGATGAGTTCTTAAAGAACCATTGGATTATGTATTTCAAGTATAGTCGGGAAAAAGGGGATGATTATAAAAAATTCCTGTTGGATGAAAAATTTAATGCCCGTTGTATCACGCATCCAAAAAATGCCCAGGACACCTTGAAAATTGAAGAGATTCAGGATTATGTAGCAAGTCTTCAACAGTCTGTTATGAATTGGTTCTATTTACATAATCCTTATTTCCCAGTAGCAAATAATCTTTCTGATGATGAGCAATTATGGCTAGATCGACTAGGACGTTTGGGTTTTAATGCATTTAGACCTCTAATCTTAGCTGCTTATAATACCAATACTCCTGCAACCAAGATCTCTGAATTGCTGAAAGTTGCAGAGCGGTTTGCTTTTACTTTATTTAGTTTGAGTCAACGACGTGCCAATACAGGAGACTCAGCAATTTATGGTTTAGCACGTGAGCTTTTAACCGGGAGAAACACAATCGATGCAACGATTAATTCAATAGAGGGATTAATCACACGATTCTTTGATCCACATAACTATTTCACTTATATCGAAGACAAATACAAGTTTAGGGATGGATTCTACTCATGGAAGGGTATTCGTTATTTCCTTTATGAATATGAACATTATCTCAAAGAGAAAGGAAAGAATCCTACAACCAAATTAATGTGGAATGAGTTTACTGAAAGCTTGGAGGGTTATGTAACTTTAGAGCATATCTATCCACAAAAAGATACAGATCCATACTGGGTTAGTAAATTTGGCCATCTTGATGGGCAACAACGAAAATGGCTTACACATTCTTTAGGTAACTTATTGCCATTATCTCGTTCAAAAAATTCTTCATTACAAAATGACAGTTTTGATTTAAAGAAAAATAATGACGAAGGTATTGGATATTACAATGGATCTGTTTCGGAAAATGAAGTCAATCTTAAGAATGATTGGACACCACAAGAAATCTTAGAACGAGGTCTAGAGCTACTTCGTTTTATGGAGGAAAGATGGGACGTTCAATTAGGAGATGAAGCATTTAAACGAAAACTACTTCACCTTGATAGTATCCAGATATTTGTTCCTCAAGATCAAAAAGAGGTAGTTGCATGAATCTGGATCAATTACAAAAAGGTCTGGAACAGGCTTTCTACACTGAAAAACATCGAATTGTCTTCTGGTACGATGCGGAACAGTCATTTACTGAAGAAATCAAAGCCCTAGAGCTAAATGATGTCCAGATTCTGAATATGGCAGAAGAGTCGAGTCTGGCGATCAAGCTCAAACTGGAACTGCAAGATCAGCAGGGCAAATACCTGCTGTATTTCCCAAGTGCTGAGCCTGAAACCGAAAAAGACTGGTTACTGGACATCAAGCTCTATTCACGCAGCTTCTATGCCGATCGTTTCTCGATTATTTTCAATGAGCTGGGTTTACAGCAGCAGAGTCTAAGAGAACATCTGGCCAAACGTGAAGAATTCCTCAAAGCCAAAGCTCGTCTGAGTACATTGAAACGCTATATCCAGCCTGATGCAGATGAACAGAATCTGGATATGGCCATGATTGCAGCTGTGGTCAAGGCTGACAGTGCCGAACTCATGCATATCGTTCTGGCACTGGCAGATGAAATGGTACAGCAGAACCTGGCTCTGGAAGTCAATCCAGAATCCTTTGCTGAACTGGAAAAGTTCCAACTAGTGCCAGCTTTAGTCACAGCATTACAGGCGGAAATTGGTTATCCAGCATCGGTTGAAGAATTGAATGGGGAAGCACCATTCAAGCTCGGTACGTTCTTTATCCGTTTGATGACTACAGGTTTCTGTGAAAGCTTGGGCGATATCCCCGTATGGGCTCAGGAACTGGTGATGTCATCCGTCAGCTCCCGTGCGACGGCTAGAGCCTTTTTGTCGCGCTGGAGAGACAGTTCTAAATACTACCCAACCTTCGATACACTCTCCCAGACCGTGGCAAATGCACTGCGGATCCAAGAAAAGGTCGGGGTCTTTGATCTGGAGCAACTGCTCGATGTCATGACTTTTGAAGTGATTGAACAAAAGATCATTGTCGATCTGGCCAGCCAGATCCCTGCAGCAACCAAAGCTGAACTGGAACATTTCAGAACGATTATTTCTACACGTCTGGATGGCTATTGGGCTTCCAAACATAAGGACGATGCAACCCGCCGTAAATACCGTACCGTCTATACAGCGTTGCAGGCAGCGATTGAGCTGTTCAGTTTACGACTACAGTTTGATTCCGGTTTCTATTTTGACTCCAGCGAAGCCTTGTATAAAGCCTATGAACAGGAGCTGTATCGCTTTGATATGGCCTATCGTCATTACAGTGCAGCCTCTCAGCGAGCTCATGTTGATATCCTGAAAAAACTCGATGAAGAAGTCGAAAATTGCTATTCCTACTGGTTTATTGATCACCTGGCACGAAACTGGGGGGGTCGGATTGAAGCTGAGCAACGCTTGAATGTCTGGAAAGTGGCAGATATCCCAAATCAGCAGAACTTCTACGATACCCACGTCAGACCCTTACTCAATTCTGCAACGAAACGCCGTATTGTGGTAATTATCAGTGATGCTTTTCGCTATGAAGCTGCGGTAGAGCTGCGTGATCGTATCAATGAAAAGCGTTATTCCGAAGCGACCTTGTCTTCACAGCTAGGCGTTGTTCCAAGTTACACCACACTTGGCATGGCCTCGTTGTTGCCGCATCAGACTTTGGAGTACAAAGAGGCCGCAGGGGATGATGTTTTAGTAGATGGGCAGTCCAGCAAAGGGACTGCAGCACGATCCAAAATTCTGGCTGCCTATAATGGATTGGCGGTTACCGCTGAAACGGTAAAAGGTTGGTCGCGTGATGAAGGCCGTGAAGCACTTAAAGACCATGATTTGATTTACGTTTATCACAACGTGATTGATGCTCGGGGAGACAGTGCCTCGACAGAATCAGAAACCTTTATGGCGGTGGAACATGCCATTGAAGAACTGACCGAACTTAGCCGCAAAATTTTAATGCACTTTAATATTTCCACCCTATTGATTACAGCCGACCATGGCTTCTTGTTCCAGCAAAGTAAACTGGAATCTGCGGATCGTTCAAGCTTGACTGAAAAACCTGCCAATACATTGAAAAGCAAAAAACGCTATGTGATTGGGCATGGTTTACCAGAGAGCAAGGAAGCATGGAAAGGCTCAACCCAAGCCACGGCAGGCACACTATCTGCGACTGATTTCTGGATTCCAAAAGGGGCGAACCGTTTCCATTTTGTAGGAGGCTCACGTTTCGTGCATGGCGGCATCATGCCTCAGGAAATCGTAGTGCCGGTACTAACGGTAAAACAGCTACGTGGTGAAAAGGCTGGACAGCGGACCAAGCGTAAAGTTGAGGTCATTTCTACTAAATCCACGCTGAAGATGGTCAATAACATCCAAAAGTTTGATTTGATGCAAACTGAAGCTGTCAGTGAGCTGGTCATCCCAGTGACTTTATCCATCGCCATTTATGATGGGGATCTCAAAGTATCTAGTGAAGAAACCTTGACCTTTGATAGCAGTACCGACTCTGTTGCGGAACGAGTAAAACAGGTCAGACTGTCATTGTCTGGCACTGATTTTGACCGTAAGAAAGATTACTTCCTGGTACTGAAGGACAAAGACCTGGATATCGAGATGCAACGCTATAAGGTCACCATTGATTTGGCATTTACCGATGACTTCTTCTAATAACGAATTAACGATAGAGCGTAGCCTACATGGAATCTGCTAACGATAAAGAACTGGATCAGCTGCTGAATGAACACTTTGCCGGACGAGTAGTACGCAAGGATCTGACCAAACTGATCAAAGAAGGGGCTAACGTTCCTGTCTATGTACTCGAATACCTGCTAGGGATGTACTGTGCCTCGGATGATCCAGAGATCATTGAACAGGGACTACGTAACGTAAAGACGGTTCTGGCAGAGAACTATGTACGACCTGATGAAGCTGAGAAGGTGAAATCCCTGGTTCGTGAGCGTGGCAGTTATAAGGTCATTGATCGGGTGACCGTAAAGCTGAATGAGCGTAAAGACAAATACGAAGCATCATTTAGTAATCTGGGCATCAAAGATGCCGAAATCTCGGCAGGCATCGTCAAAGAGTATGAAAAATTACTTGTTGGTGGTATCTGGGTCATTGCTACGCTCAGTTATTATTTTGAAGAAGGACAGACTAGTTCTCCATTTGGCGTGAGCTTACTCAAGCCGATTCAAATGCCGAATATGAATATGGATGAACTCTTCAGTGGCAGAACAGCATTAAGCACGGATCAGTGGCGCGAGAGTTTAATCCGTTCGATCGGCATGGAACCGGCTTCGTTAAAAGAGGACGTGCAATGGCACCTATTAGCGCGTATGGTTCCGTTCGTTGAAAATAACTATAACGTTTGTGAACTGGGACCATGAACCGTACCGGGTTTGTCGGAGAGTCAATATTCTGAGAGACTATCCCGATG
>ERZ808232.100-NODE-100-length-24297-cov-15.359913_pt1 | contig 24297 bp, 12 predicted proteins | sample MGYA00521281_ERZ808232 | MGnify/ENA primary metagenome ERZ808232 (study PRJEB31515, sample SAMN02941833) | indoor metagenome | biome: House; feature: Kitchen Counter; material: surface | place: USA: Illinois | collected 2012-02-13 ... | reverse complement strand
GGGATAGTCTCTCAGAATATTGACTCTCCGACAAACCCGGTACGGTTCACTTTGACTTATTTTGTGAAGTCTTTGTTTTATGTACTCAAGACCTGCATGTATATGTTTTAAATAAGCGTCTTCAGCCAATTGATCTTGCGATGGCTGACCAAATCCATCAAGCCCTACTTGAGAACCTAAATAGGATTCAATTCTTTCCCGAATCTCAAAATGCAATCTTGGCTTTTTAGCGTAAGTTGAGACTATGAGTATCGGATGCCCTTTTAAAACTGAATCTTTGTAATCATGGCAAGCCAAGGCAAATAACATCAATGTTGTTGTACGCTGTTGCCCATCTATTAATTCATAAGTTGAAAGATCTTTTTTGGATGACAATGTTGTACCAATAAAATAGTGAGGTTCATCATTTTTGAATGCTTCCTCAATATCATTGAGCAGATCTTCGATATGAATTGAACTCCATACATACGGACGTTGATAGCTAGGGATAACGAATTGATAGTTCTCATCTACAACGTGCTTTAAACATAAAAGCTCTGTATTTACTGCTTGATTCATTCTTATTACCCCAAATTCCGTATCTTTTGGCTCAACTGTTTTGCAAATTGTTCAGCATACTGTGTTGGGCGTATTCCTAATTCAAAGTGTGCATTTGTTTCCTCAACAAAATGTCTTTTGACAGTGTTTTCATTGAGTCCATCTTCATCTACTTTTAGTTCAAAGCAATCTAAACTTTCAAAAACCTGTTCTGCTGTAAAGCTATAAGCGATCTGATCTAACACTTTATGGCTTTTCAAAAACTCCGGTATTGAATCTGCCCTTACTGCTTTTTTATTACTGACACGTTTTGAATAGGCCACCCTAAACAATTTCTTAGCGAAGACATCAAGCTTATATTCACCAAATTGACTGAGGTATAACATCAACCCTGTGACGAAAAGTTCTTCTAAAAAACGACAGCCTTCTAGCTTTTTTAACCAATCAATAAATTTAGCATACTCTGGTAAATAGCTGACTTTTAAATCTTTATAATATTTACAGAATAAATTTTGAAAGTATTGCATATAGGAAATACTATTAATACCTTCATTTAACGGCTGTCTAAGCTGGTAACTATTTTGTACATCTTGCTTTGCTTGTTTGGTCATGGGTGTATATGTCAAGCGCATAAGACCATAAGCAACATCGTCTTGATGTTTTAGGGTTCGGTTGGCAAACTCTTCAACTACTTCATCTCGAATTTTTTGTTTTTCTTGATAAAATGGGACTATTCGTCCTTTTAGGCTATTCCAATAACGCCCTCTTAACAGCGTCATAACTATGCCTTGTAACTCACCTAAATCTTCCCACTCTTTCGCATAATGATTTCTATAATCGACAGGTACAGCTCTCAAATGATGCGCTTTAATAATATCTGGTCCTGTGAGCCTTACCCCACCTGTGTTTTGTGTTTCAAAAAACTTATAAGCATCATCTTCAGATTCAGTGACTACAAGTGATACAACAATACTTTCAAAGTTTATGTAGTCTTCCCATTTACTCCGATTTTTTTCAAGGTACTGTAAATTTTGCTTTATATGCTGAATACTCAAACTTGCTTGATAAGTGAGTGATACATCATCAAGCTCAGCATTTAGATAGCCCAGTAAAGCAAGTGTAGTTAAGCGCTGTTGCCCATCAATAATATTTAAATATCCATCTTGTGCATGTAAGATCACACTTCCAAGATAATAAGGGCTGTCAGTAAATTGTTCTTGATGATCTTTAAGGTCTTCAATCAGTTTATCAATTTGCTTTTCACCCCACACATAGGGGCGCTGATACTCAGGAATGCTCAATTGCCCCTGAATATATCTTTGATTTTCTGTTTTAATGCGTTTACCACTGAGCAACTGTGCCACATTGCACACAGCCACTTTAATCAACCCTTGTTTTTCTGACACAACCTACCCCAACTCTTAAATATTCAATATTTGTCACAACACTAAAGTATTTAATCTTCCTCTATCATTTATGGTTTAACAATTAACTCTACACTACTTACCTTTTTTCCTTTGAAAATATAAATTTAAATCATCTTAATAGATTCGTCTTTAGATGATTAACTCAACCTATCAAAAAATTAATTTAAATCAATCCTATAGAAATTTCTATTGAATGTAATAAATGATTAGTTCAAATATTTACTGTTTGCACCATAAGATAAAATAGCCACTTCTTTCTTAGCACGCGTCAAAGCAACAAATACTAATGAGCGCTCATGTGCATCTGCCTCTTCTTTGGAAACCAGATCAGACTTGTACTCTACGGTGCTATCTAATGGAATGAGTCCATCGTTACATGATGCAAGAATAATTTGATCAAACTCTAGCCCTTTTACTCGATGGATCGTAGCTATCTTAACTACACCTTCTGGCACACCACTTTCAGAATTGACGATCTTGTGAAACTTGCGTTGATTCGTATTAAAATAATGTGCGATCTTATCAAGTTCATTATGTGTACGAGCCACAATACACACACTGTCCAGTGGATACTCTATTTTATCAAGGATAGCTGTGATTTTCTTCATTTGATCATCAAAACTAGAACTTACATCTAGAATGTTGGGTTGTGGTCCATGAGTAAGCGACTTATATAATGTATTGTTGTCATGACCGCCATCTAAGTCATCAATTGGAATATCTTTGAGAATAGAAATTGCAAACTTTCTAATCTCATCAGTAGTTCGATAATTAATTTTAAGTTTAGCTGAACGACCACGAACATTAATACCGACTTGGCTCAACACCACCTTATTTTGGTCATAAATGCGCTGATGGGCATCACCGACAATAAATAGATCATTGTCTTGCTCTGGAACAATCGCTCTCAATAATTTAAATGCTTGTGGACCCATATCTTGGGCTTCATCCACTACAATACTTTGATAAGGAAAATTCACATTATTCACCCTAATATAGTCTGCGGCATCACGATAGGCATCTGATATTTCCTTGATCCCATGTTGATTCAACAAACGTCTATATTCGGATAAAACATCCCAAACTTTAATTTTATCCCCACGACTTAAACGTGTACCTCGTCCTACACGACGTGCCTGCTTATATTCATCAAGTGACGTAATACCCTGTGGCTGTATTACATACAACCATTCTTCTTTGAAAAACTCTAAGCTTAATGTCAATTCTGGTGACATTTCTGCATAGGCCATTTTCCAATGCTCATCTAACTTTTCTCGACTGTAGACAATCTCAAAATCATATTTTTGTTTACGTAAGAAATACTGAACCCATCGATCTAAATTCACGACTTCAATTTTTTGCAGTAAAGCCTCTCCACATAAACTTCTAAGCTGATCTTCAATATCTTGTGCTAAGTTCTTGGTAAAAGTTGTAAATAGAATTTTATGATTCGGATCAGTTAAATTTTCCGCTAACCATTTTGCTCGGTGCATAGCCACTACCGTCTTACCCGTGCCAGCACCGCCTAAAACACGAACAGGTCCTTTTTTATGTCCTGTTGCTAGTTTACGTTGTGATGAGTGTAGGAAAACACGCCATTTTTCTAGCGATGCACTTAGCATCTCCTCCAATTCCGTCTCACCAGAAACCACAGAGAATTTCGCTAATGACTGATCCCTAGCCAGTGCAGCCTCAAAATCGGTCGTACTAAATTGACTATCTTCAGCAATTTCACGCTCAGCAAGAATGGACTCGTAGCTTTGCCCTGCTAGATACAAGAATAAGCCTTCATAGGCATCTTGTGGCAAATTGGTTTGTAACTGATCCAAATCTTCTTCCGTTTGCACTAATCGAACTTGAGGGATTAAATCTTCTGGCACCCCTAGTTTCATCAATTGCTTATCACGCAAAGAATTGAATAAACTTTCCGAAGTCTCCTGAGACTCTATTGCCACTGCTTGGACTTCACTTTGATAAAGCTGAATAGCACCTGTTTCGGCATTAATATTACATTTATGCGTTTTCGCCCATGTGTAGGCATCATCATGGTGATCAACCCAAAGCAATAACAGAATATTGCCTTGTTCGGAGACGATGATGCGATAGGTCTGATCTACTCGTAAGGATCTAAAGCTATCATCTTTGACAACTTGTAATTTTTCTAAATTAAAACCAGGCAAAGAGGGATTGACCATAAACTTCATAATCTGTTGGTTTACTTTTGCCTGAATATTGGATGGCAATTTATTCAGTGATGCAAAATATCCATCAGAAAAAGCCAACTTTAAATTTGTTTTCATAGCTTATCCCCCAATTCAGTTACTAATATTTCCAAATTATTTTCAAATAGGTATACGTAATACCCTTGTTGTTCGAATACTTCTTTATCATCGAATTGATATGGCAAAAGGACAATGATTTTTTGATCTTTCCATAACAATTCAGCTTCTGCCAAAATTTCACCTTTAGCACCTTCTAACTCAAAGCCAACTAAAGGCATAGAAATACATTGATCCTTTAATGCGTATAGCAACGGATGTATAACCTCTGATGCCTCTTCAAATACAAATGACCAGTCATCATGATCTGAAACAGACGGTGTGTTCCAACTCAATCTTGAATACACACCTTCATTGGTTTGTTTAATTTCTCCAGCATATAGATTTGGACAAAACTGAAGCCAATTCATGAGTTGCCATAACTTCATCCACAGTAATTTAGTTTCTTCGAGATTTTTTTCACCTAATTGGACTTGAATACCAATCATGAGTTCGTTTAAATCCAGACTATTAATAATGCCAGTACCTGCAGCATACGCTAATTTAAGCTGATTTTCGTTATGACCAAGTTCGAATATATTTGCCAAAAGAAGTGACTTAGATTGAGAAAGCTCATTAAACTCCAAAGGAAAATACTGAGTAAAATTTTTCCATTGAGCTAAATTTTGATCTGATTTATGCCTCGGGTCGATTAAGCGTAGAGCTTGTAAAGCACTTAATTTTTGCAGATCTTCTGTATTTGGGTGACTTAAAAATTTCATCAATAAATTAAAACTATTAAGTTGTAAATCATTGAGCGTATATGGCTTCAAGTTCTTTTCATGTGCTCCTTTCAATCTAGTATATGCTGATGTTTCTTCCACAACACTTGGAAATACATTGGCAACTTTAACTTCATTTTTTGCAAAGCTAGATTCCACATCGTGCCATGTGAGAGACCAGACCCAATACTGTCCTGAACGTAGCAGTGCCTGACGTTTAAGTAAATCATCATGCACACTTTGTGCATGATACTCATAACCGTCCAAGAAAATTGCAATCGGTTTAAAGCCTGCTTTCTTTGCTTCTTTATTTTCTGGGTAAATAATAAAGTCTGGCTCACAAGCATAAGCAACGCCCTGTGATGGACCCAATTGGACATGCATTTCCATACGGTATTGTTCTTTATCAATACTTAAATGATATGCCTTATTTCCTTTGATCAAATCAACTTTTACACTGACTTTCTTACCACCAACAAAGGGTTGTAATTCTGGTTCATTAAATGTTTTCATTGCTTCTGGGAAGCGTACTTCTAGCTGACTATCCTCCCAAACCACTTTTTTCACTTTCCCTAAGTGTTCAACTTTTTTAAATGTCGGATCATCACGTAATAACTCATGCAACATATTCAAAGCGACTTTACGTGAAGTGCTTTCCATACCGTAGGAATTACGATAGGCATACAAGCATTGATAGCAACCATCCACCTCAGGAATGACATGTTGACATGAGCATTCAGCCATTACTTTTTGGGCTGCTTTAAATGTATCTAACAAATGCTTTGGGTCCGCGAGCAATTCATGTAAATAACCCGTACCACCAGGAACGCTGTCATAAATTACTAAGTAGCGTTCTCTAAAGTCACTACCAGCAACAGGCTGTTCAGAAATCATAATTTGTAAGTGATCGACTTTGCCGCCAAATTTCTTTTTAAGGCCTAACTGCATTGCTGCAACAAAAGAGTTGATCTGTTCATCTGGCGTTGCTACAGCCATACTCGGCATAAGAATACGGATGGCTTCTGAAACATATTGTCGGTACAAATACAGACATTGTTCAATGCCACTTTCATCTTGATTTTTAGCAAAGCTACAGTAGTGCTGATGTTTTGCAGGGCCTTTTTTATCTTGTACAGTGCCGCATTCCTTGCAGATTCTAAAACCTGGGCGCTCTAACTCCTTACCAGCGATGTAAAAGGTTAAGTCAGTAGAGCCCGTACTTTCACCAAAATTCATTTCAATAAATTTTGCTTTTTTAACGAATTCAAAACCAAAAGGTCGATCTTCGTTTTCAAAAGCATATGCAAGTTCCACATCCTGCGGATCAACATCCACGAGCATCTGCTTATTAAAGAATAATGGTTCACGTGTTTCACTATCATCAGATAGCATCGCCTTAGATTTCAATGTATTGGCATACACCTGCACCAATTTCAATACTGGAAACTGCTGCCTTACATCTGCCCATTGAATATCACCACAACGGGGACAACTTGATGCCGTGACCGTTGAACCCACCGTCTCATGATAACTACAGCTTGGGCACATTCGCATCATTTCAATGGCTTTACCCTTTGCTGTTTCGACGCGGGTAATCTCAACCTTGTGATGCGACGCATAGAAAATACTATTCGGTGCCAATTCGCTAATTGCTGCATGAGCTGGTCGTGTATATTCATACTCTTCGGAATGATACGGTGAAGCACTCGAGGGATCTGAAGACTTTCTAAAAATGACAGACTTTAATGTCGTACCTTCCTCAGGGAAAGCATAGTTAGGGAGTAAGCCTTCATCTGTTAGAAAATTAAATGTCGCTTTGCTATAAATATTACGTTTAAGCCTTGCCACACCTGTAATTTCCTGATGAAGCTCCTCTAATTTCTTTTTCTTTTCTTCATCATCAGGTAATGCTTCAGTTTTCTTCAGCGTTTTTTCTAATGCATTCTTCTGCTCATTTAAACGATTGATTTCCTCTGCTAACTCTTTAATTCGATTAATCAAAACCCATTCAATTTGCTCTTCTTCAGCTTCATTATTAATGATTACTTTTTTGAGTCGTTCACGATTATCTGCACTCATTGTAGGAGGCAGTAATTCACTAAACTCATCCCATAAACGATCACGATTGGTCCGTATGTATTCAATTAAAGTGTATGGGAAACGGTCTGGATTATTGGTTTTGACTGCACCAATGACCAATTGCATGGTTTCTGGAATACTTTGCTTACCTTGTTCTGCTCGTCCCCAGTCATCAAAACAGTATGCGAATAGTTGTCGTTTCAACACCATCGAAGCTTCTAGGAAAATTGCAGGTGGCTCAACATTGCCCGCCATCATTTGCAATGGATTTGCATAAAAATACAAATCATGTGGTTGTCCATTGGCAACCGTTAACGCCACAGAGTTCCCCGTCGAACGTTCAGCTCGACCAATACGCTGTAAATAGCTTGCCTGTGATGGTGGTACTGAAGCCAAAATCACCGATGACAGATCACCAATATCAATACCCATTTCCAAAGTTGGTGTCGCAGACAATAGGTTTTCAAACCATGGCTTACGTTCACCTGATTTTTCTTTGGCTTTGAACTGATTTTCAACTTTTTCACGTAATGAACGTGACAATAAACCGGTATGCTCATGCCCAATTACACGGTTAATTTGCCCATGCAAGTAGAAATGTCGATAAAAATTATTCAATGATCGGTGATCTTTTTTCCAAACATACATCCGCGAGTTGTTCTTCACGTTTAACTGCAATGATGGAAGATCTTCAATCTCATCATCCCATTGCTGTGGAACATTCAGCTCACCATGGCCTTGAGATAAATCTAAGCTATCTGAAGCACGTAAGGTGAACGTGCTGAGCTGATGAGTAACAAATAGTTTTTGCGGATTTAAGCCCCAGACTCGTGTATCTTTGATTTTAATCACCCGTTCAACCACTAAGTCCACGCTTTGTAATGCTTTTAAGCAATATTCAAACAAATTGCTATAAAAGTCTTTGGCCACCAGTTGTTCTGTATGTACAACCAAAGTCAGCCACTTTTCATACCAGCTCTGACCTTTTTTCAAAGTGATACTTTCAAAATTTTTACATTTATCACTCGCAGGGAATACAGGTAATTGCGAGTGCGAACCAAAGGTGGGTAAGGTCTTGTCATTGGTTAAAATATAATAATCACCACCACGCTCTACATAACCCTCTAAGAGTTGATGATAGATTGCACCTTGATTACGTAATCTTAGGCAGATGCCCCACAGTACTTGTTGCGCTTGTTTTTCAGACAGCTCATATCCCAAATGATTAAGTGCATCGTGTTTTAATTGATTCGCTGCTTGATGGACTAAGGTTGCCTCCCAATACAAAGTTGCCACACCAGTACGACGTAAAGAACGCCCTGTTTGGCTTTTAATACCGAGCTCGTGCAGTGCTTCCCATGCAAGGCGACGTTTAATATCTGCTAATAATTGTGCAAGTTGAGGGTTTTTACCCTCTTTCATGTCGATATAGGTTTCGCGCGACTCTAAATTAGGCGCAATAAATTCAGTAATGAACTTCTCATGCGTCCAACCATTTGGTTTTTTCTCATTCAGTTCATAATCTTCAAACCAATGATTCACAAAGTCCAAATAAGGCACTGAGCCATGTTTAGCAATGTATTGTGCCATCCCTGTTCTGAGGTTCATTTCCCAAGTACGTGCACTATAAAAACCAGCACGATGAGTGGCATCTTGAACAGAGTCGGAAAAAGCGATGACTTTTTTATCTTGATTGATTTGATTTGAAAACAGTTGGTTAACAACAACTGAAGTTAGACTTGCTGCCTGAGAACCAAATATAATCAGCGAGTTACGAGATTGACAAGATGGGCATGTCCGTTCTTTTTTGGTGGTATTCACCCCCTTTTCTTGAACTTCTTTAATCTCAGCACTTTCTACAACACAAACAACGTTTTTAGAGCCACATTTATTACATTGCTCTGTTTTAACACCACTTTGGTGACAACATTCACCACATAAATAACTCACCTCGCCCGTAACATCCTGACACTGTTCAGGATCAATCGGCATCAAATATTTAGCTTGGACATCATTTTTAAAGAAACGGTTATACAATTTTCGTAGGTCTGTTTCGATCTGGGTATCACCCATCTTTTCTGCAGCAAGCCATGACGTTGCGTGACATTCCGAACATTGCAGAACGGGTAATACCACTTGATCTTTTTGTTTTTTTAAATCGTCATGAAAGTGTAAATGTACATGCTCAGGGTCTTTATTTACCGTGGCGACAATACGGCGAAGCTCTCGAATCCACGCTTGGAATCTTAGTGAGACAAAGGGTTGTCCTGGGTAGTCTTTACCACGTGCATGAGATACCAATGCCAATAATGACATCAGAATATGCTCCGCATAAGGTCTTAAACTTGGTGGTAAAGTTCTAGCTTCAGGGACGAGACTTGAAAAAGGTGTCAGCGTTTGTGCGTCATTCAACAGTTTTAAGAAGAAAGCATGACTCTTTAATTTAAGCCCTAATTCTTGGCGGGATTGCATATCGCTAGGATCAAGGTCAAAACCACCATCTGCTGCTTTACCAAAGAAGAACCACGCCTGATGTTTTAGATACTCTTCTTCCGATTCAAACTGTTGTTGGTTTAACAGTTTTGGATCGAAGTCATAAGAGATGCTGTAATACTCAATCGGTGCTTGGAATTCGGCTGGGCTGACCCGTGTTTCACCAATAATACTGTCTGCGGTAAATTCCGCATCAAAGATTTTCGAAACAAAGTCGAGTAGATCCCCTTTGCTTTCTTCAGAGCCAATGGTTGCAGAAGTCCCTACCGTGACCAAATGATTTTTCGGTGTTTTTAAATGCGCTTTTAGACGACGAATTAACATCGCCAAGTCAGAACCTTGTGCACCATCAAAGGTATGCAATTCATCGACAACCAAATACTTTAAAGTGTCTGATTTATTTTGTGCCCAAAGACTTTGATCTTTTGGACGCATCAATAAGTAATCCAACATTTTATAGTTGGTTAGCAAGATATCTGGCGGTGTTTTACGCAGTGTGTCATGGTCGGTAATGACTTGTGTCGGCGACATTTGTTTGGTGCCACTGGCAGCATTATCATCTTGTCCAACAAATAGCCCGACATTGACACGGTTTTTCAGTTCAGGGGTGTTATAGATAACTTCTGCAAAGCGTTTCGCTTGGTCAGTTGCCAAAGCGTTCATTGGGTAAATAATAATGGCTTTAATACCTTTACCCGTTTGTTCTAAACAATGATTCAGCAATGGGTATAAGAAACATTCCGTTTTACCCGAACCAGTGCCTGTAGCAACCAAAGTTGGTTTTGCAGTTTCTCCGACAAGGCGTTGCCATGCTTTTTCCTGATGTGCAAACGGTGAATGTTCCGTTTTAAAGTTTGGGAAAAAATGACAAGTTGCTTTCGGATTTTTGGCAAAAGGAAGCCCTAACGAAACATAAGGTCCTTTGAAGAAAGCTTCTCCATTGGCATCTTGATCGACCAGTGCTTCAAATTTGCCTTTAAAGTGTGGTGTTTCCGTTTCGTACCCTGTTGTAATAAAACTTTTTAATGCTTGCTCTATATCTTTTGAAATTAAACTCGGAAACATGCTTTACACACCCTCTTGCGCTTTGAATCGTGCCTCAAACACTTCCCACGCTTGTTTGTAATCTTCTTCTCGATTTGGTAAGTACCATGGACTGGTATAGGTAATCACACGTTCAACAGGTCCACCCGGTTGCGTGTCATCTAAAATAGTTCTATGGATTTTTGTGCCATCTGGCAGTTTTTGGGCTTCGGTCCAACCGAGTGGTTTAGATTCTTTTTTACCATCAGGATATTCAATGATGACGGATGGATCACGTGGTCCTGCATTACGTGATAGACCCACACCAACTAGACCTTTTGATGGGGTAAAGACAATACGTCCGCTTTGGTCATAGTAGGTTTCACGTTCGTACTGTTGCATGACTGGGAATTGCACACGGTAAATCGTGAGTAGTTCTTGCAATGTCATACCAAGTTCCATGGCAACAAGTACATCTATTTCTAAAAGTGCTTGACGGCGCTCAAAGTCTGTCCGCAGAGCATTTTCTCTTACCCACTCAGGTTTAAGCTGATTGAAAAAATTATTATTCAATAATCCAGAGTCTGTCCATTTTTCATCTTGATATTGATCTAGCCAGCAATCTTTCCATAATTCAGAATAGTGATTCGTTAAACAGTTTAATACCAAGGCACGAATAAAAAGTGCATTTTCTAATTTCTTATTAGCTGTTCTTAACACAGGCAACTGATTGATCAGAGAAGTATTTGCATGACCTAGTCCGGTGCTTTTTACACGATAATCTACAACTATTGACAAGCACATAGCATGATAGGATAAAAGATCGTGGTTGTTTTTAAAAACTGTACTTAAACAAGTATTAATATGTACAACACCTTTGGGCATTATGCTACATATCAAAGTTCTTTCAGAGGTTGAACCTATCATTTCTCTATTTATATGACGATAGTATTCAATCACTGACTTAGATTTTTCATTTTCTGTCTCTATCCAATTAACTCTAGGTATTTTGTCTAAATAGTCCTTATTCTTATTCAAAACATAATTAGATCTTGGAAGATAATCATCCTTAAGATTCAAATCAATTACATCATAATGGCTATTTAATTCGCAAATTGATCTTGGAGTCTTATAGAACGGATTACCAACGTGAAAATGGGGACCAGATAAAACCCAATAAGAGCTATCTTTAGGGAAGGATGTAGTTCTTTTGATAAAGCCATTTTTCTGAGCTGAGGTTTCATCAAAGAAAAATGTGGAAAAATAAGACCCTTTCAAATCAGATAACTGTATATTTTTTTTATTAAATTTTTCTAAAACAGAAACTAACTCTTTTGAATGAATTGCAGGTAACCGTGCATTGATCGCTACTGTTCCCTCTGGATCATAAATTTTCGAGAATAAAGCCAAGAGATTAATATCTATGTCAATAATTCGACTATTATGCCCCTTCGTATTCCATTGTGATTTCTCATCCTTTAAACCAGGTATATCATTACTATTGATCATTGAGCTATAGCACAGATCAATAGTATGAGGATGATACAAATTAGAAATATGTGAGAATTCAACTGGCAGACAATTGTTTGATCTATATATATTTATTGAATAAGTTGTAGCATGATGAACTTCTGAGAATAGTGAAAGTTCATTTTGAAATTGGAAGTGATATTTCAATTTAGAATATACAATACTTCTGAATCTTCCTCCATTCGGATCTTCATAAATACTCTCTGGATGTAAAAAACCACATACCCCCCCCTTATTACCTAATCTCCAAGCTTGGGGTAAGAAGCATTTATATAAATTAGCTTTCTGGCCTGCTAATTCTGGATAGTTTTGAGATGCATTTAAGAATTTCTGTGTGCCTTCTGCTTCCTCTAGTTCATTAAACCAAATACTTTTCAATTCAGGCTTTAAGCTAAACTCAGTCGATCTTAACTCTCGAGATTGGTTCGCATTAATTTTTTTGATTAAAAATTTTGGATTGAAATCTCCTAAAACTCCACTTTCATTCCACTCTACCTTTAACCACGGTGGATTCCCCAACATCACATCAAAACCACCTCTGTCTGCAAATATGTCTGCAAAGGTTAGTTCCCAATGGAAGAACTTAAACTTATCAGCAAGCTCTTTTACCAATTGTAAGCGAGGATGTTGCTTATACAGACTTGGAAGGTGCAATTCCCCTTTTGCAGTCAGTACCTGACTTAATTTTTCCTCCTGAACACTTAAAGTCAGCTGATCATCGCCAAAAAGATCATGCTGAGGTTTTTCAAAACCAATTAAAGCGGGCTGTTTGTCTACTACTAGTGCATCAAAATCAAAACCACCTTGTTCAGGTTGATGGAAATCATACACTTCACTTTCCAGTACAAGCTTAAGCTCCATCATCCATGTTGCACGGTCTGGTAGTAAATCTGCTTTTTCAATGGGCCAGAACCACAACGCACACCAGTAATCCATCACCAATTTCAAACGGTGATATGGCGTTGCAATTGGCGCATCATGGTTAAAAATGCCAGTAGCATGAATTTCATCTTTAGCAGCAGTGGTCGTGGTTTGACCTTTCGATTCATGCCCCCAAATTTTAAATTTATCTTCCGTGCGGGCACGATCGGCTCTTAAAGTCTGGACATGCTGTGCCCAAAGCTCATCAATCACATCGCTAAATTGTTGTAGCGTTTCAATCTCCCAAGCTTCTAAATTTGATAAAAAGCCTTTACGCCAATTTTTAATCGTTTCAAATTTTTCGGGCTTTAATGCTTTGGCATCACGGTCTGTTACGTTTGCCATATCTGGATCAGGTAATAGGAAGTGATACACTTCTGTCTCAGCACGATCTGATTTTTTTCGGGCCAAACTTTCAGGTGCTAAACGCTTCGGTGCAAAGTTAAACCACTTATCCGCTTTGATTTTAGTTTTAATTTGCTTCTCGTCATACACCTGACGACGTGCACCAATCAGCGAGTTACCGTTAAATAGCTGATAACCAAACCAAGGTACCTGATTCGAACCATTAATCGAGTTTAGCCATAAAGAAACTTCAGCAAGTTCAACCGCAATCGAGTTTAAATCCACACCAAATACATTATGGTCGGCAATGTGCATTTTGACCGTCTGTAACTCGTGCTGATAATCTTTCATCTCAATACGTTGATTGAGCTCAGACTGCTTCTTAACTAAATATGCTTCAGCCAATTGATTGACAGCTTCGTTCAAGAAGGCTGCTGAACCCATTGCAGGCTCACATACTGTGAGTTTTAAAACATCATCGGCACTGACTTTTTCTAAATCTGCACCGAGTTTTTCACGTAAGGTGTATTTGACTAAACTCTTGGTCAGCACTTCTGGTGTGTAATAACTGGCTGACTTTTGACGGTCACGACCAGCTAAACGATAAATAAACTTACCCTTAGGATGTTTCTTGAGGACTTTTAGTCCTTCGTCATTTCGCTCATAGACTTTTTCATCATCCGCATAGCTATCAATTTCTGTTGCAGTAACAAAATAGCCTTCATGCAGCTCATCGTAATTGTCCTGCGGTCGCTTCACCTCATATAAGTCTTCTTTGGCAAAGAAGCCACGATAACTTAACAGTGCTTCGTAAACTGCACCCAATTGGTTAATACCGAGTTGCGCATAACTGACACGACCACGGCGTTGACGACCACGACCGCTGGTTTCACGCGTCAAAGACATCAAGCGAATGACGCGTTGTAGTGTTTGATTGGTAAATTTTACTTTTTCTAAATACGGTGTTCTTTTCGGGTCAAATAAATGGCTGTCTAAAGCATGAATATCGAAACCCGTTAAGCCCGTACTCGCTGCGCTATAACTCCCATCAAGTGCAAGATCACCTTGATCATGCGGTTTACCCGTATGAATCAAATTAAACAGCTTTTGAATAGAATGATGGAAATAGTGACCTTTTAAAGACTGTTCACTTTGTAATTGGACCATTTCCAAGTCACGCAAACTCTCTAAGCTATAACCCTTTAAGTAGCTTTGACTGGTTTTAATCGGTACATAGCCCAGCTCGGGACGCGCTTCAATATAGAACAAGAACAACAAACGGTACATATAACGTAAGCATTCTCTAGAGAGTTGCTCTGGGTTTAAACCTGTTTTTTCACCTGACCAACTAATATCTTTACGTTGTAAAAGTTGTTCTGTTGCTTCATTACCTAATAGCTCAATCGCTTCTCGTAAGGCATATTTCAGGTCCTCAGATACCCCAAAAGCATGTTTATGTGCATTTTCATCTAGACTATCGAGTAACGAATCACCATCCTCTGGAACAAGACTGTCTTTAAATAACAGTGCCGCTGTAGCTTGTAAGGTCTTGGCATCTTTACGACCTAAGATTTCATCCCAGTCAAAACGTAGAACACGATTTTGTAGCCATTTAAAGCGATCAACCAAAATCGCTTGTCGATCACCTAAAACCAATACCCAACGTGGTGGTTCCTGCATTTTAAAAATGTGATCATTGATAATGTCTGACCACTTAATTCTGTCACCTTCTTTCGTGGGATGTACCAAAGCGTCTGCATGTGGTCCTGGCCCAAAGAATTGCTCTTTCAGTAAAGTTAGCGAAAATGGATCAAAACCGTCATTTTCTTTATCAATTGCCTCTACAACCATCAATTTTGGTTGTTGCTGATTTGGATAAGCAGACAAAACTGGCAGTTCTACATCCTTATTTCCAATTGAAAAAACATGGTTATATGGAGCAAAAGGAATATCCAAAGCACTTAATAATTGTTGGTGTAATTCTCGACGTTCTTCTAAAGTTGCCTTTAAACTACGTTCACGCTGAATTTTTTCATGTGTTTTAAAATATGGACGTGCTAAGTTTTTTAAGCGTTGATATGGCGGTTCAAAAATAACTGTTTGCTGAGTCTCTCTGTCCTGCTCTTCTTTAGCTTGCCACTGTTGGATTAAATCCCGAATATCGCCATCGAAAACTTCTGATAAATAATGTGCCGAATAGAATTCATTTTCGTTTTGAATGCCCAAATATGTCGCTGCATTATCACTAATAGCCATGATCTATCCTTAGTTTTGAGTTGCTGCAATAACGGCAATTAATTGAATATAAGGTGAATTTTCTGTCTGCCAAGTATCTTTAATCCAGACTTCGTATTCATTAAACACTTGATCGATATAACGTTGCTTAGCTTCTTTTTTGGTTTTAGCAACAGACTCGAGTCCTTGATCGAAATCAAGATGTAACTGTTGTTCTTGTTTACCTTTTAAAGCACTTAATTTTTCAAGTTGTTCAGCAAGCTTGGGCTGCATCTCTTCATCAAAACTGACTTTCTTCTTGAGCACTTCTTGAGTCACCCCATCCACAACGGCAGAGCGTAAATTTTGCAAAGCATCTAAATCGACTGGTGCACCCGTATTCGGTGCATTTTTAAGGATCTGACCATAGACATTCAGCATGTCTTGTAAAGGCTCAATTTTGGCAATGCGATTGGCTTTGGTATGTACGGCGTACCATTCCCAAATCACTGGATGTGCTTTACGGTTAGGAATCAGTGCAGACACTAAGAAAATCGCTTCATCTTTTTCAAGTTGCGTATTTAGACCAATCACTAAAGCTTCATTACGCCCTGTATTGCCCAACATACGTTCTTGTAACCATTCAGCGACAGGATGACGTTTCCATAAATAGTGTTCTTTTGGCCAAGAGTTCTCTTCATTACGAGAAGCCTTCACCACTTCCATATAATTTTCTTTATCTTCAGTGAGAATAAAATTTCCATACTCTGGATAAATTTCAGGAGGATATGCTTTAAATTTTTGTTTTAGATCCTCAGGCGCAGTTAATTTTATTTTTTTAACTGAATCCTCAAACTCGACAGCAATACGTCGCTGGTCTTTGTTGAGATATGACAATGCTCTTTTGGCAAACTCATATTCACATTCAAATATCTTAAAATTGTCCTTTACTTCCTGTGGTTGTACCTCGATAAGAGGCTCATCATCAAGTGAGCTAAAGAAGTCAGCTAAAATGTCATCGCCTTCATTGTGTTCATTCTCGGGTGTGTATTGAGCATTAAATTCATCCGCCTGCATGGTCAGCATGGCTTCAGCAACTAACTTTTCCTCTTCCGCCACATCATAAACATCTAGGAAGGTTGCTGGATCTCCAATATTTTTATAGGCTTGATCATCCTTTTCTTGCAAGATTTCTAAAATACGTACATCGCCACGGATCGTTTCATTACTACTTTCCGTAATAAGATAATAAATCTCTGGCTCTTGGGTTTGACCATAACGGTCTACACGGCCATTACGCTGCTGGAACACCATCAAGGACCATGGCAAATCGAAATGCACTAATCGATGAGACAAGTGATGTAAGTTAATCCCCTCACTCGCTACATCAGAGCACAGTAATACTCGGACCTTTTCTTCACGCTTACTAAATTTTTCAACAATTTCTTGTTGGGTAATATCATCCATCCCCCCATGCAATTGCTGAATTTGATCTTTATTTAGACCTAAATCACGGCTCAAAGCACTTTCTAAAAAGTTCAGCGTTTCAATGCGTTCAGAGAAAATAACAATTCGATCTTCTGTATTGCGTTTATCCCAATTGAATTCAGAGCTTTTAAATAACTCGATGAGCTTGGTATATTTAGTGAAAGTGATTGAGTTAATTTGCTCTAGACAGGCTTTTAAATCTTCAAGATGATCAATTTCTTGTTCTACATCTGGTGTAAGCGACTCATTTTTAGCAGTAAGTGTTTTGATTCGTTGTTCAACAGACTTCAAACAAGCTGCTGGTGATGAAAACAGTGCTTTCTGCAAGCCAATTCGGACTAATTGTCCAGGCTTTTCACTATTGTACTGACCTTTAATCGTAAATGGTACTTTCAGCAAGGCTTCATATGCCAGCTCTTCTTGAGCAGAAGCCTGATGCTTCAGAGAAAAGACTTTTCGATCTTTAAATTCGGCTTTTACTTGATCTTTAATGTCATGCTTAAAACGACGTACGACAAGACCTTTATCAGCAAAATCAGCTTTGATATAGTTATTCGGATCAGAAATAGCCGTTGGGTCAAGCATATTCATTAAGCTTGCAAAACTTTTAGCTTTACCATCATGTGGTGTTGCGGAAAGCATGATTAAAGTGTCTGATTTACGTGCCAATAATTGCGCTAATTCTGTACGCTGGGAACTAGTTCCTCGATCAGCAACGTTATGCACTTCATCAATCACGATGATGTCCCAATACGCCTTATCTAAGTAAGACTTAAACTCGTTGTCTTGCTTAAGGGTGTCAATTGAGATAATTGACTTATCATAATAATAGAATGGGTTATGATTGGTTGGGATACGCCCACGAACTCGTTGTAAACCATTTGAATCTAGACGAATTAGAGGGATTGAAAAACGATTCCAAAATTCCTTTTGGAATTGCGTCATCATGCTTTTTAGCGTCAGAACTAAAATTCGTTTACCACGACCACGTTGAATTAACTCCGTAACCAAAATACCTGCTTCAAGCGTTTTACCGAGCCCTACCGCATCGGCAATTAAAATACGTTGTCGAGGTTGTTTCAACGCTTGATACGTTGGAACTAATTGATATTCAACCACGTCCATTGCCGCTTCTTTGGCAATGTGAATTTTTAAATCATTGGGCGTGGACTGGCGTAGCTGGCTTTCAATAAATAATAAACTTTGAGAAAACTGCGGACTTTTATCCTGAACCAATTTGGTGAGCTTAGGATCTAAAATTTGAATTTTGTCTTCGAACTTAGTCAGGAAAATGGCTTCTTTACCACGGACGAGCTCTGATATTCCTTCACATGTAAGTTGATCACCATGATTCATGGTCGGGTCCACGCGTCGGATTACCCACTCTTCGTCACGAATCTCTACACGAGCTCCAGGCGCAAATTTCCCCGTCATTATTACATATCCGATCGTTTAACATATATTAAAAATTATAGAGTAAAATCATATATTTTATCTATTCAAAAACCTTTATTTTTCATGAGTAAAAAGCCTATTTTTGGCGATTTTATCTAACTAAAAGGTGTCTACAAAATCGGTGGCTATTCAACTATTTTGCTTGCCTCTATAATACTGCTTCCTTCTTCTAGAATTATGCTTCCAGCTTTTTGCAACTTTATAGACATAAGCAGGTAAATCATCCCATTCTTCAGGCAAGCCTGTAACTCGTGCAACACGAAGTTTTAAAGGATAGTTCTTATATTCAATCAAATGAAGAAAATAAAAACTACGCTCTTGGCGTGTGCTGATCTTTTTATGATACACATTTCTCAGATGAGGGTATCGTTCTCGTATACCGTCATTAGGATGAGTATTTTCAGGTTGTAGGTACTGAAATTTCAGCTTTTTCATATTGCCTCCTAAGTCACATTACCTAGAAGGGGTCCTCTGCGTAGTAGTTCATTGTTTTAAACCTTTAATTTATCGTTGATTCATTGTTTTTTTTAACGAATTCTCTAAGCTGCCAATCCTTCTCTTTATTTAAAATAATAACTGATGGTCGTATCTTTATGATCTCCCCAGCCTGTCGAGATATCCGTCAATTCCACACCATTTTTCTGATAACTTTTTACTCTATATAAATAAGTCCGTGGTGGAGCAATATTATTTGTTCGTACTTTCTCAATGAGAATGAAAGTCTTGTCATCTAACCATTTTACTCTTAATGGTAATGGATCTTGGCATTGCCCTATTTCTGCATACATTGCAGCATCTTTTCCATTCTTGGAAAAGGACAATCCTGCACATTCTACATCGGGTAAATCTAAGACCAATCGTTTACCAACCAAGCTTTCTTTTACGCCTGCACTAGCCAAGGTTGAAAGACTTAAACATAATCCTGCAAATATTAATTTTTTCATTTGAATAGACTCTTAATTTATTTGTTAAAACACATTGTCAATAAAGCCACACTGTAAGATGTGTTGTGATGGATTTACTGGATTGTCATAAAGGCTAATAAAAGCAATCATGTCATTGGGATCAGATACATCTCGTTTATAGGGCTGGCTATAGATATAAATTTGTTTGGGGGTATAGACCTTTTGATAGTGGAAAACCTCTCCATCAAAGACCTTTAAATGTGGATATTGTTGGAAGACTTTGTGGGTTTTACTTCTGTTTTGATCATCATGCATTGAAGCTTTATCCCACTGCTGTTTAAAGCTTTTCAATTGTTGTCCGCTATAGCGACTAAATTGAATATTTAATCCATCCTCGATCTTTTGTTTGGTGTTATTAATGTCATCAGCACGATAGATCGCAGTTCTTGCCCCTGCAACACTGACGTGCACTAAGGTTTCAATCCTTTTGATGGGATTGCTTTTGCTGTTGGGTAAATAAACTTCTGTTTCAGGACAATCTTCACAGAAATTTTCATCATCAGGATCATTGATGACGCTGTTCTTTTGTTTACGGTACTGCTGTTGAAATTGTTGCTGTAATGACGTGATTCCAGAAGGCCATTTCATTTCGGTGCCCATCAAGGCTAAGCGGTTACTCATAGATTGTTCTTTCTTGGCCCAATCCAGACAAGTTAAGCCCTGCTCTAAGGTGAATGGCTTAGATGTAGACACGGGTTGAGCCGTCACAGTCTGCATGATCAAAAAGGTCATACTGCTGATCAGTAGTGGTTTAAATCTAAATTTCATTTTAATGATCCTCGCATCACCTACGGGCTTTAGCTGCCCGTAAGAAGTGCTCGTGTAAAATATTTATTTATTTTTAATCGTTTAACATCGGTTATTGATAATGATCCGCTGATAGTAGCTGACGGATTTCACTGGCCATTTGTGGACTACGCCATGGAAATAGGACTTTTAGACTGTAATTCGGTTTGAATGGATCTCGTGTGCCAATATTGACTTGAAACTCTCGTTTCATCGGTGTGCGATGAACTTGTTGATTGACATGCGTTCCCATCATTGGATTGCTGATCACAGTAGTCGTAGTTCTAAAGTTATCTTCGACCAAATTGTAGTGCCCAACGGAGGTGATGTAATCAAAGGGATATTTCACGAGGCGTTGATCAGGCTGATCAAACAGGATAATGGTTTTATCTTGGCTGTTAATCCAGACACCACGGTTTTGGTAGTTAAAAGTTTCTCCTTGACGCTTCAGTTGTTCAGTCATCCCGTCAAAATAGGTATTTCCATATTCGTAAAGGTAGTAAAGAATCACAAACCAGAATAGGTCAAAGCCAAAGAAGATGTAACCAAAAGCACCAAAAGAGAAGATTTTAGCAACGATGAGAAAGATCACGATGGGTAAGACCACACATTTTATAAAGAGCTTAGATTTTTGTGGGCGGTGTTCAATGGGTATGATTTTGGGTTTGCTTAATTCAGTCATGGTTGTTTCCCGCATGTTCAATGCAATGCACAATCACCAGCAGATATAAAAAGGTTTATTTTTTATAGGCGTGACTTAGCCATCCACCGTTGGATTGTTCTTGTAAAAATGTTGTTTGAATACAGACGAAAATAATAAATTAGCCGTATCGCCCTCGTTGCAAAGCACAACAAGATTGAACATGGGGTGAGGCACAAATTAAAAAAGATAGGTACAGCATAAGAAGCTCCTTGAATCTTAAGAAGTTCTGCCATATCACTGCTAAATAATGGTGGCAGAACAAAAGAGGGTTAGCAGACTGGGATCCAAGGAACCAGCACACCCGAAGGTGTCCCCCTTCTGTCCTACCATAAAGATAAAAGGGGGACGAGAAGGTCCACAAAAAATAGACAAGCTATTTTCCGTGCTGGATCAACGGTCTGCTAAAACCGACTGGCAATGTAGGCCAGCGAGCCCATATTAATTTTATCCAGCGCTTTAGTCAATTTTACAAAGTACTAAAATCTATACAATTAGATTCGCCAAATGTAATCGCATTAAGTCTTTGATTTTTCCCATAAGGTCAAATTACTCCGATCGATCGGCTCATTTTGCTTTGATGGATGAGGCTAAAATGGACTGTTGTTCTCTATTAAAATAAAACAATAAAATAAAGAATTAAATCAGGCGCGGCTCAGCTTTTACATTTGAAGCATTGAGATGAATGAATGCCTAATGAGCTGTTAATGAGAAGATTGAAATTTGCAAAGGCTGATTTAAAGCGATCAAACTGAAGTTCCCTCTTCTTCAGTTATATGCTGTAAATAAGATAGAATAAATAATGAGCAAAGCTAAGCGGGCCGATTGAATGAACTCAGCCAGTACAACAATGGTTTTAGCACAAGCCGTCTTGAAAACCGCGAATTTACTTGGTCTTAGCCAAACCCAACTCGCTGCTGTGATGGGTCTCGATCTCGCTTCGATGAAGCAAATCGAATTCTCAGCTGTATTAGAACCCGCATCTGCACAAGGTGAAACTGGATTATTACTGATTCGCCTTTATCAAAGCTTATCAACACTCACTGGCGGTGACTCGGAATGGATTGATTATTTTATGAATGCATTCAATACCGCAACCGATGGTGTCCCGATTTAGCAAATTCAAACCAGAGCAGGCTTAGAGAAAGTCTTAATGGTTGTTGAAGCCCTGAACAATCGATGATTTATTTAACTCATTCTTTTAGAGAATCACCTTAGATTTGATGATTTCTTATTTTTTACAGAATCATTGAGAGCTAAAAATTAAATATTAGTCTATACAGCCGTCCGCAAGCACTGTTCAAAACAATATTCCCAGCCGTCAGAAATTAAAAAATATCTTCAGCAGAATCAATAAATTAATTAATGTTAAGATATGTAAAAAGATCTAATCACAGCGTTGACAGCTCAAGTGATACCCAGTTAAGCTAATTGGACACAGCAAAATCTGTGTTCAGGCGTAGGAACCTGATATTATCGAAAGGTGCAAATAAATGTCGCACTAGCGACTATTTTTTTGCCTACTGTTTAAGCAACCTTTATGGTAGCTTTGCAGGGCAGCCTTTGGCTGGCCGTGACCTTTCGAGCGGTATTTCCTACCCCTGTTAAAGCTACCACCATCACCGTAGGAAAGTGTTGGGGGTAAGTGTTAAAACTTATCGAAAGGAAAGACTATGAACGCAATTCTTCATGGTGCAAACTCTTGCACACCTAAACAACAAGCTGGTCAACTTATCGTTGAACTTGGCAAAACAATTTCAAATCCTCAACGTCAAACACTCGCCAATCTTTATATTGCTGTTGACACCGCAAATTCCTTACTCATAGAACTTGAACAAGCACATCAAATCATTCGTGAATGCATGCATGAAATGACTGATGAACAAATTCTTAAAGTCGCAAAGCTTAATCAAAATAATAACTTCTCCTCTTTATGGGCATTCCGCACACATCAACGTCACAAGATGATTGAACGTGCACAGCGTGTATTGGGAATCCGTTCTATTTAGGTCACTTAATTAATTATGTATTTTTAGCTTGCTACTGTGCACTGTATTAATCGACTGCATTATTATCGAATAAGCAGAAATAATGCTGAATGCAATCAGTGACAGTAGCAATGCTAAAGATAATAGACTTGTGAATATTAAAAGTGATTGTTTAAAACTCAGCACCAAAATCATTTGGTTTTTGTTGTTTAGATTCAACTTGTGGTTGACTTTGAATGTTATATTGCTGTCCCAGCATTGCTGCAATTAAGTGCATCATCAGACTGACAATTTCTTCAACGAGTTTTGCAAGTTGCAATATTGTTGCTGTAAGCTCTGCTGAATGCTCTCGATCGAGTTGGTATTGCTGTTGCACTGTTGCTGCATATTCTTGATCTGCGTCTGCTTGTTCTCTAAGTCGACGCATATTTTGTTTAAATTGCTCATGCTCTGAATACAATTCAACATCATCTCGTTTAAGTCTTTGATTTGTTGTTGCTGTTGCAATTGCAACTGTTTCAAATTCGACTCTTGCTTCTCCAGCACGTCGAAGCGCTTGATCCAATTTGTCGTTAAGTGCTCTAGTCTGCTGATCTGTGTAGCGAATGACATGCTCTGTTCTTGAAGTCGGTGCTCTTTCTGATGCTGTAACTGCTGTTGCTGTTCTAACTGTTCTAATTTTTCCTGTCTCGATTGTAACTCTGTGATCATCAATCCAATATTCTGAAATAGATTGATCTCGGCTTGGCTCAAGTCTGACGGACTGCTGAAACCTAAGATTTTCAAGATCTTGTTCATGTCGTCTCTGTTGCTCTGCTCGTAATGCTCGATCACGCTGAGCCTTTTTTTCATCTTCTCGACGTTTTCTTGCAAGTCTTGCATAGTACTCAGCGATGATGGCATCAAAGCTAAACTCATTTGTTCGAGTAAATCCAAAATCATCTGCTGTGTGTCGCTGCCGTTGTGATGTTGAATAATCGTATGTTGCTGTTCTTTCATAACTTATTTCTCCACGAAACAAGGAAATGTCAGATGAATATTCGGTTCTGTCGGATGGACTTTCTTTTTGCTCAAATTCAGAGTATTGCAATCGATCCATTTCGAGGAGGTGATCGCTCGGTATCGAGTGCCGTCTTCGTCCGTCAAGATTTCGGTCTCGTTTTTGGTTAAGATCGGCTGTGTGAGATAGTAGTTGGAGGGCAATATTACTAAAATATTCAGTAGCCCCATTCCAAGCAACATCAGAATAAATGTTTGAACCGTACCGGGTTTGTCGGAGACTTTTTTATTTAAGTTAAGCCACCTG
>ERZ808232.98-NODE-98-length-24728-cov-19.349289_pt1 | contig 24728 bp, 34 predicted proteins | sample MGYA00521281_ERZ808232 | MGnify/ENA primary metagenome ERZ808232 (study PRJEB31515, sample SAMN02941833) | indoor metagenome | biome: House; feature: Kitchen Counter; material: surface | place: USA: Illinois | collected 2012-02-13 ... | reverse complement strand
CATCGGGATAGTCTCTCAGAATATTGACTCTCCGACAAACCCGGTACGGTTCAGTCATCCCAATGCTCACCACAAATTTGGCATGCTGGCTTTACTTCAGTAATTTTTTCTTGGCTTTTTTCAGCAATACATTCTTCTAAGTGCTGTATACAGCGCTGCTTGGAGTTAAATGGTCCTTGCCAACATTCATTGAAGTGGATATCCCACTCAACTAAACCATGCTCTTCGATACGGTCAATTTGAACAGTTCCAAAAAAAGGTACTTCGTGAGCAAACCAATGCTCATTGTCATCAGTACCAAATTTAATTTTAGAGTTTTGGGCAGTAACTTCTGCTTGATAAACAGCTTCAGCATGTTTAATAAGATTTGCTACAGGTGTGCCTTTCATGAACCATGTCTGGTCAATCATGCAGTCATTTTGAAGCTTTAAATTTTCTATCTGTTCTTGATAGTCCTTTAATTGATTTTCTTTATATTCCCAACATGCATGTGCCAAAAATGCATCACGATCTTCAAGTAAACCATTTTTATCTACTGTGAAATCTGCATTTTCTTCACCTACTAACTCTATGTAATATTCTTTGAACTTTGGATCTACTGAATATTTCATTATTAGTCCTCCAATACTGCTGGTGAGACTTCAAATGCATCATCATTGATGTAATCTTCGAAATATAATTTTGTGATTTCGAAACAGTCAGGATCCCAACCTTCTTCATTAAAAATTGAGTTAATTCCATATTTATTGCCAACACCAATCCAATCTTTACCTGCATGGCAAGCTGTGTGCACCATTGGACCAATCAACTTTAAAATTACTGCGACAATATCGCCATTATTGTCTTCTAGCCTTTCTTGATGGTTAGACCAAAACTTATTGTGTTCATGAAGTGCTTCATCAGTACATTTAATAATGATTTTGAACACAAGCTCACAGGTCTCTCCATGATCATCTTTCAAACTCACATTAAAAATGCGCGGATCACACTGTAAGTAAGCTGGAATTTCCGCTTGAACAGTTTCTACGTTAGAATCGTTTTGCATAATTGCTCTCTCTTGTGGTTGTGTGACACATACAGAAGTTGCCGCTTTTGTATGTGTGCTTAAAAAATTAGTTTTTGATGCGGTGGCCAGCTGTTATTTCTTCCTCAGTTGCTAGGCGTAAATCACTAGATAGCGCCAAGCCTTCCCCACCTTTTAATAACAATCGAACTTGATTTATCCCCCCATGTGACTTATGAGTCCCACGAGTGATGGTCATCACTTGGTTGTTAGGGATGTAATCAGCTTCATAAACCACTTTGTCTTTTGCTTTAAATTTCATAGTTCTATCCTTTTGAATATCAGCCAGCTTTAAAAAGTAAGCTTTGTAATTTGATGACCTTATTTTTTAGTTCATCGTATTTTTCCCAATTCAAGTTTGCGCGTATCACTCGAAGTACTTCTTTTGCCTCCTTTCTTGCGGATCTAGTTTCGTTATATTCCAATGAACAAATACAGGCTTGAACTTGGTTAATAGCTTCATCAATATTGCGCTGGTCATCTTTAAGTTGATGGGTAATGTCATGGCCAGGATCCCAAGTACAAAGGTATTGAGTTTTGAAATCTTCTGGACCAATTTCCTTGTCAATAAAAGGCAGTTCATTAGGGTCTAGTTCAGCCCAAACATTTGTATTCATGCTTGTGGTGCTCCATAGTTAGGGTTAGAAAAAATCCAACATTTCACTGTTCTGCGTCGGTCTGACATTTCATTATCAGCATTCAGATTTTTTGCAGCATCTGTTGGAAAACGGCTTGAGCTAACAGCTCGGTTAGATTCGATAAACTTGAATTTTTGTGATGATTTCAGCAGGTTTTTCATCAACGTAATTTCAGGAAGTTTCTGGTACTGTTGGGCAGCAACTTTGTAGACTTCATTTAAATTGATGGCGATAGTCTGTGCATCGTTGTCATGATGATTCAGGCTGAATGGGGCAGATCTACCACTTTGTAGATATTCAAAAGCTTCCCAGAACTGTTCAACTTCCTGACAATCACCATTAAGTTGGTCCACACGTTGTTGTGCCATTTCCATCAGCATTTCTTGTGCTGTTGCTACTTCTTCATAGTCCAGATAGCCATTGAGTACATGCTCAGCAATAGCTTCAATGAGTGCTGCAATTTGGGCATGACATAGGGCAATACGTGTATGAGTAATGCCTACACTGTGGTATTGATCCTCTAGGCTTTTAAGACGTTCCTGGTACGTTGCAAGGATCTCGTTTTCTTTGCGTAGGCAATGAGTCATGTAAGTACATGCTTCTTCCAGTTCAATACGGTCCAGTGCATCAACAATACGTTTGGTTTCAAGTGATTGCCCTTTGCGGTCGAATGAAAGGTGCAATGTACGTGTCAAAATTGCTTCAGATGCCGCAATTGCGCTGTTTTGTGAAATCATGATGGCACCACGGAAAGGTGGTTCATATGTTTCATTACCAGCGGTTTTTAGGCCTTTAGAACGAATTGCTCGGCCGTTAAAAGCATCTTTGAGTTCATCCCAACTAAACTTTGCTTGTTTGACACTATTGCCTTGTGCATCGTTACGGTCACCTTCAATCAATACAACTGGAAGGTTGGAGATTTGGGCAAAGTTACGGTAAATCGCCACGTTGGTTGATTTATTAGCATCAAAACCCTCGTATTCTTTACGACCGCTTAACTTCCATAGGAACTCAATTAAACGTGATTTACCGGCACCAGCTTGGCCAATAATTTCAATGAAAGGGTATGAACTATGTATTGAGCGAATTTGCTCGGCAAAATATGTACCGGTCCACCATGCCAAGGCGATTAGTCCCTTACTGCCACGTACCCGGTAAAAGTCCTTCCACCAAAAAGGCTTAAATTCTTTTTTCGGATTTAATGTAATGACAGGGGACTTCGCTAAACTTTTGAGTTCAAGACGTTTAATTTTGAAGTAATCATGTTCATTAATGGGGATAACTTGGCCTTTATGCACAGCATGTTTTGGGAATATGTAAGTTTCATATTCACTTGAATAGCCTATGTAATCGGTAGTTTTAACTTCCTTCAAACGTTCCGTCTTACGCTTCATAAAAAATTCAAGCTGTTGATCGGTACCGGTCCACATTGCACCAGCCATGACTTCCATCGTTGCGTCTTTAAATTTGCTACGACTACCGATTTGGCTTGGGGTAAATTGAGTTTTCTTTTCTGCCCATTGGCTTTGAACGTTGAAGTAATACCAGGCTTCGCCCGTAACCTCGTTACGTTCAAAATAAAGGGGATCAATCTGAGCGTTGCAGATTTCAGTAACAGCTGCACAGTCACGTAAAGCTTGCTCACGCTTTTGTTGATCGAGTAGGGCATCAAAACTTGGATCTTCTTCAATTTGATTCATACGTTTAGCGTATTTGTCGTAATCTAAGTTGAACCAGTACAGACGGAAATTGTGATTAAAGAAAAAAGTCTTGGTTCGACCTTCTTTGAAGTTATAGATCAGTAAACCAGCTTGCTCAGCCGTTTCTGCAATGAGTAATTCACCGTAATGACGATACTTGGCACGTTCTTCACTGTGTAGTAAGTCGTGGATAAACAGGTCATTCCAATCAAGGTTTTTACCTTTGACCTGGTGAGGAGGTAGAGCAGCTGAAGAAGCCCATTTTTCCTGAAGCGCACGGAGGTGGAATTTTTTAATTGCATCCTTTCCGGCTTTGTCATTATCAAAAGCCCAGATCAGACGTGGCTTGTCTTTTTTCAACTCATGGCAACGGTCTGCAATCTGTTTAAGTAAAACAGATGGATAATTACCAGTAGACATGGTGGCAATTGCTGGCTGACCAGATTGGATTAATGCAATGGCATTAAAAATACCTTCAGTAATCCAAAATGAAGGAGCATTGCAAAGATCATCCAGATCTACTGTAGACCAAGACAATCCCTCATATTTACCAATGAAGTTTGCTTTTTGACGTCCAAAACGTTCAGGACGGTCGATAAAACGTTCCCAATAAATTCCTTCAGCTAATTTGAAACGGACAGTACCGGTATAAAGACCAGGATATTTTTGTTCATTGCTAAAGGTATCTTGAGTATATAAACCTTTTAAAGGGGCAATATCCAAGCCACGGCCATGACGTAAATACGCATCGGCAGCTGCATGAGGGTTTACTTCAGTTTTAGGAAATTCTTTGGACCAGTCTTTGAATAAGTCTTCGCAAATATCTTTGACGTGTTCTTCATAACCACAATTATTTAAACGGCTACATTTCACCACGCGAGGTTTTATCGCATGGGTATAGCATTCTTTTCTGCTGCACTGTGGGCAGATGCCTTGTCTGTACCATTCTCCAACTCTTTTGAATTTGAAGATCTGATTAAGACGGTCATCTATGCGTCTTGATATATCTGACATTTAATACCACACGATTGAAAATTGATAACTGTTTGAGATTGTGAATATTTTGTTTGTCTTTGTAGCTTTTTATGCAGACAAAATTGACTTTGATTACAATCGCTCATCCGTTTCTGACTGGGCTAGTTCCGGGCAGTGTTTGAGCATAAATTCACGGATGTAAACAGCAGGTTGTTTGTCGTTGTCAAAAGCAACTTTACGAAGGATTTTTAGCTGGTCAGCGGTCCAACGAACCATGGTTCCTTCAGTGTGACGTTGTTTAGTTTGATCATTTGACTTGTTCATGCGAAAATCACCATAAATCGTTACTTAGTAACTCAGTAATCATAATTTAGTACTATTTATGGTGATAATCAAGTGCTTTTTTAGGAAAAAGTATGAAAAATGATGATTTGTCGACGCGCGGTAGTCGACTCCGTGAAGAGCGGAAACGCTTAGGGTTTGTGAATCAAGATGATCTTGCTGATATTTTGAACGTTAAAAAGAACTCAGTTGTACGTTATGAAAAGCACAATGCAGCCTTAGATACTGACCAATTGGATCTGCTCGAGGACCACGGCTTTAATATTCCTTATATTCTTTGGGGAAGGGTAGAATTGAATAGCAGTGATCTGGAAGAGACTGAATCAAAGCTCATTAAACTGTATCGACAAACACGTGAAGAAATGCGCCCAGGTTTAGTTTCTATAGTTGAAACTTATGCCAATCAGTTTAAATAAATAATATAAGAAAATTAAAACCCGGCCTAAGCCGGGTTTCTTAATCATTTGGTGTGAACTGCGCGCTTAATATTGCTTACTTGGTAATGAAGTGTGTTGATGATTGCCGAAAACTCTTTTTCTTCTAGGCGTTCAACCACTTTCATTTTTGTCATGGCTAGCAAAAAGTTTTCTAGATTCTCAAGTGGATATTCAATTTCTTCAAGTATTTCCTCAGCCGTCATTTTCTTGTGGCTTTTAATTTCAAGTGTTGAGTGCATTTCTCCCCCTGTCGATTGATAACAAGCGTATTTTGTTAGATTTTTTCCAAAATGGGTAGGGTTATGCGACAGGGCATGACGCATAACCGATTATTAACTTTTATACCTTGGTCGAATACTTTTGTTTAATTCGATTAATTAATCGAGCTTTTAGGGGGAATAATATCTTTAACACCAAAGTCGGGAACATTTGGTTTCGATTTTTACTTCTGATAAGAATATTGGCCTTTCGATAAACGTATTTCAAATGTGCTGGTAATTGTGCTTCAGCTTGTAAATTGTTTAGCTCAATGTGGCCCTGTTTGATCTGAATGATTAAGTACAGTTGTTCAATGATTTTTTTCATGCTCATACTCCCCAAAATAGCATTGAGAAAGTGAAGCCAGCAGCACTGGCAAATATGGCAGTGTCGAAAAGGTTCTTCAGTAGCTTTTTACGTTTGAATTGACGCTGGCGTTTTTGATAAGCATTCAGGTCATAGATAGGGGTATGTTCTTTAACAGAATTTTGAGTGTACGAACGCTTAGCAGAAAATGATTTCATTTTGCTATTTCCTTTTGTCGGTTTTTAAACCTGACACCAACCAATTTCCACAAAGTTTGGTGACAGACTGAACAGGGGTGGAAATTTACCGTGACAAAAGAAACGGCTGCCCAAGGGCACCCTATCCAGCCTGCCATAAAAGGCATAGCCGAATTTTACGCAAAAAAATATCCGCATGGGCGGATTATTTGCGCCTTTTGTCAAAATTTCAGGTTTCCACGCCTGACCATAGATTTTGCTATGGTGAAATTAGAGTATCTTAGTTACTATTAATACGTCAAGACTTTATAATTATGAAAAGGGGTAAATGATGCAAGCTGTAACTCAACAACAATTTTTAGAAATTGCAAATAAATTAGCTCAACAGCAAGATGAGTATTATGAGGGGTTTATAGTGGAGGAAATTAATAATAAAGGAGGAGTTCTTGAAATTAAATGTCAAGGTTTTTCAGATGGGAAAGGCAAAATTGAATTAAAAAAGTTCCAGTTAGCAAATATTATTGCAAGTAAAATTGAACCAATTCTAAGAGCTAATTATATTGTTGTTGGCTAAATAATATAAAATTAATCAATCTGTCCTATATAGAAAAACTATAGGACTTTTTATTATTGATAAATAATAGGGGCTAAATCATGGCTACTTTCTTTGCACTTCTTTTTTTAGTGGGATTAATTGCAATGCTAATTGGTTTAGTAAAGCCTGCATTGTTTAATAAAATAAATCCATCAAATTCACGTATTAAAATCTTAGTTGGTGGTGTTGCTATCAATATGGTGCTTCTCGCATTGGTCGGAGTATTTGCTCCTGAAGTGGAGAAAAAAGAAGTAGCTGTAAAAACCGAAAATAAAAGCGAACCTGTTGTAGAAAAAGTCGCTGAAGTAAAAACCGAAAGTGTTAAAGCTGAAGCTAATTTAGGGATGACACCAGAACAGTTTAGACAAGCCTTTAATAAAAGATTGAACGATTTAGATATTTCTATTGTTCGTCCATTAGGTGAATTTAATATTAAAAATGGTGATGTACGTGATGTATTTCAGGTGGAGTTTTCAAACGAAGTTAATATGACTGGTGCTGTAAATAAAGATGGAATGCTAAGAAGCATTACTGTTATTAGTGTGCCAGGAAAAGACTATGAAACAGCAATGATGGAAACTTTGCTCCTTACTGGAATTTCAGCCAATATTGTGAATAACCCACAGAACCGAGATAAAACTGGAAAAGTTGTAATTGATCTAATTGATAAAGCTCTTAAAGATATAGAAAAAGAGAAAAACACTCATACTGAAACAGTTGGTAATGTTGAATATATGGCTATGGCTAGTAAATTTACAGGCCTATGGTTTTCAATGGAGCCACCTGAAAAGTAAAATTAGTATGCACTAATTATAAAGCCCCTATAAAAGGGGCATTGTTTTATCCGAAGAGATAGAGGAATAATGATCCACTGATCATGACACCAATGATTAATCCGATAAGGGCTGGGTAAAGCCACATTCTTGCACCCCTCGATGTTGAATTTTGATTGGTTCGTATCTCACCAGTGAGAACCGACTCAGGATCCATATTTCCTAGCTGAGCAACTTTTATTGCACGAATATATCTGGTGAACTGATAATCCAACATCATCCACAAGATGAGTAGCGATAATACGAAAACGATAATAAAAAATATGAAGAAATTTGTCATTTAATAGTACCGTTTAGAAAGTTTTTCTTGTGTATTTTTACATTCAACACAAAGAGTTACAGAACCATAGCGCTGACGCTCAACAGGAATATCATTTCCGCATTCTTCACATTCAGTAAGAGAAGGGCGGCTAAAATCTTTAGGTTGAATTTGAACCTGTTTAAGTTGTAATTCTTGTGCAATATCGATTTTATCTGTCATGCTGGTTCCATTTTCCAAGTGCGGTCCGGAGTAGGTAAATTAATTTCAGGATTTGGTTGGGCTGGAGGTGAAAGCTGGAACTTCAATTCCATGTAGCCTTGAGCTGTAAAGCCACAATTCAGATTTTGGCACTGTGCTTGGAACATACGGAGTAGTGGACTTAATGCATCACTTGAACGTATTGCAAAAGGTTCACCACAATGGGGGCATTTATAACGTGAACGAGGTCGAGCCATTTCGTTACCTATTGGTTTAATTAATTACGATTTTATAACAAAATCACCATAAATAGTGATTTATAATAATTTGTATCGAAAATTGATTATTGTTTTTAGTCCTTGCTTTTCCCCCGAAGCAAGGATTTTTTTTATTTACCCTTTTTAGCTTTATCAATTCTTGCTTGAAATCTTTTTAACCCCGCAGTGGCGGTCTTTTTACTTTGGTAAGTTGTAGTGTGTCTATACGGATAGCTTTGATCGCCTGAAGTGAGTTTTAAGTCCTTGCCATTACTTTTCTCACGATAAAAGACGATTACTCCAGTAAATTTAGCCCAGTCACGCCCAGTCCGTTTTTTATTTTGTTTCCTTAACTCTTTATCTCCTTCTTTATCTGGCTCAAAAAGAGTTGATACATCATCTGTATTTGGTAGTTGGACTTCTAACTCCACACTTGTTGTAAAACCGCTGTCTGTTAAGTTATGGGTAATATTGGTCCCTAACCAAATGATGTCATCAATCTGTGGTTTTAAACCGGTGAATACAAACTCTTGTTCCGGGAGTAAATTAGGTTGGCCAAAGGCAAAGGTATAAGACAATTTTTGAGATGCACGTTTGCACCGGTTATATTCAGCCTGAGCAGCTAATTCAGCCGTTTTTTTGTCGCGGTGGACGTAGCGGATCTCTTTTAAATTGTCTTCATTGTCACCAATTACGACATACAACTTTTTAGATTTACCGGTATCGTAATAATAGGCTTTAACACCCGTAATTCTGTCAGTACCGGTACCAGTCGTGTAGTTGTGTCCATCTCCATCTGATCGAAAAATTTGGGCCGTAGGAAGTGGTAATCCAGATGCGGTTTGACTGGCTCCACGAGGCAATAAAATTAAGTGGCCATTTTTTACAGTGGCAATAGCATCATGTTCATCAGCTATCCGCGTAATCAGATTCGCATCACTTTCATTCTGAGCAATATATGAAATTACCCGGTTGGCCAGCGTGTCATGCACAATTGTTTTAAGGGCATATTCAGAACCAACGGTTTCAAAAATTACTTTGATTGTTTTATTACTAAAGCTACGTTCACGCTTTTGTTTTAAGCCTTCAGATACGTCATTACTGAAAGCCGAAATGCTTAAAACGTCTGGTGCACCGCGATGAGTGACAGATTCAACTTTGTATTTCCCTTTGTCGACCAAGCCTGTATTAGACCAGCCAATCCACACATGGATAATTGCTCCTTCAGGTGGGATTTCTAATTGTCCATCCGAATCATCAAGTTCAATATCCACCGAGTCAACAACTAAGCCACGATTGTCTTTAATACTGAGTGAAATTAAACGGTCGACAACAAGAGGGGATATGTCATTTCCATCGACTTCAAGTCGATATATAGGAAATGGATATTCTGTTTCAGCCTGATATGAGTCAGCTGCTTCATTTAGTTTATTGGTGACTGAATTAAGCATTTATATCAACCTATTAGTTACGCCACCAGCCATGCCGATGAGTGTGCCAAGTAGCGTCGGTTTCCATTCTTTTACGATTTTTAGTGTCAGGCTAAATTCTGTTTTACGTGCTGCACCATCTTTAAAAAAATAGGTTTTTGTCTCTTCCATATTTTCAATAATCACTAGGCCATAAATCTTGCCGGTACCTTCAATTAGTGTGTAAGCCATGCCTGTGTCTGCCATACGACGAACTTGATCTAATACAATTCGGTTGTTGGTCAGTTCGTGGTAGATTTCTCCCTTCAGGGTAATAGTGTCCTCACCTTTACCAGTAAACTGATAAGCTGGGGTAGACCCAACCCGGCTATTACTCGGATGTCTCCAGCTAGTAACACGTTGCAATTCTTGATATGCAGCTGTTCGTAATGAAAATACAAACAGCCCTAATGCCATCATCATTTTGTTTACTCCGTATCAGTTAAGAATCTACGACGAGCATCGCGTTCTTCTTGTTGGATACGTACCATTTCAGCTCGTAACGCACGTGCAGTTTCACGAACGGGTTGACCGTGCTCTGCCTTAATTGTGATTTGTATGGTGTCATTACTAATGTAGCTGCCACCATGTTGTGCACGAATTGGTGTTACTGGAGTGACTTTGGCCGTAGTACCCGTACCAATGACATTCTGCGTAGCTTGCTGTGTGGCTCTAACAGGTAAGTTATGGTTCTGAGAAATACCTAATGCCATGCCCTGCATTGTGTAATCACCAATGCCCATAAACACACGAGAGGGGGAGTGGATGCCCAGGATGTTTCTGGCCTTATCAATGACGCCTGTGACTGCTCCGGAGAGAGCTGCTTTTACTTCACCAATTTTGGACATAATCCCGTTTTTTAAACCGGTTAAAATCATTGCGCCAAAGCCTGTGAATTTCGCTGGCAGATCCACACCGAACCAGGACAAGACTTTTGCAAATGCAGCATAGAAAAGCCCAATAGGGGACCAGTTAATAATTAGGGCTGATACTCCAGTAATACCACCATTGAAGGCAGTTTTAACCGTATTCCAAATGCCCACAAAGAATCCTTTGATAGGTTCCCAATTCTTATAAATGAGATAAGCAGCCCCGGCCACGGCTGCAATAACGCCAAGGATGACTAAACCAGCTGGAGAGAAAATTGCTCCTAAAGCACTAAACCCAATGCCTAATGTGGAAAAGGTCATTTTGAGCATAGCAAGTGGACCAAGTAGCGCTAAAACTCCAAGTGATAAAGCGCTTATAACCCCAATAATAGCTATACCTCCAACAGCAATTTTTACCAGTGTTGAGGCTAATGCCGGGTTGCGTGATGCCCAATCTTGAACAACTGTCATCACAGTAGTGAATTTACCAAGCATGGTATTAATTGGAGGCAGAAGCACGTTACCAATATTGATTGCTAGGCCTGCTACTTGGTTCTTGGCCAACTGAATATTATTGGCCGTAGTTGCTGCACGTGCGGCATATTCAGCTTGCATTGAACCAGCATACTTAGATTTATCACCTACCATTGATAGGTTTTTTTCTAATGCCTCCATATTGGTAAGTAAGGGTGCAATTGAACCTAATGACTCAGATCCAAAAAGCTCTTTTAAGGTTGCAGCCTGTTTATATTTATCTAATTTAGAAATTGATTTGATTACTTTTAAAGTTGTGGCTTCAGCATCAATTTGCATATCTTTAGCGACTTGGCCAGCATCTAGGCCTAGATCTTTATAAGCAGCTCTCTGACCTTTAGTTGCAGATTCTCCAGCAACTAAAGCAAGCATCATATTCTTGATACCGGTCGCGGCAATTTCTTCTGCAACACCCATTCCCCGGATAGTGGCACCAAGTGCTGCAATAGATCCAGAAGCAAAACCACCAACTTCACCAAGAGGCCCAATACGTTGAACAATATCCATGATGCCTTTTGCTGCAGCTGGAGTGTTATTGCCCAGGTAATTAATTTTGTCTGCAAGTGAGACGACTTCTGTTTGGGACATTTTAAAAGCTGTACGCATTTCTGCCATAGCTTGACCTGACTCTTGAGCAGAAATGTCAAAAGCAACGCCCATTTTTACTGCAGATTCTGCAAATCCAAGTAGTTCATTTTTTGCAATTCCAGATTGGCCACCGGCTGCAACAATAGCTGCAATATCCTTAGCAGCCATAGGGAGTTTGGTTGATAACCGGATAATGTCATCACCCATGATTTTGAACTGTTGAGGGGTTTCAAAATTGACGACCTTTTTCACATCAGCCATTGCAGATTCATAGTCAATTGCTAGGTGTACCGGAATAGCCATTGCAGCTGCTCCAGCACCAGCAACCATTAATCCCTTCTTGGCCAGATCTGAAGCCTTGGCCATTCGGCCTTGCATTTGTTCATATTGCTTCTGGGCTTTCTGGTGACGTTCTAAAGATTCCTTTTGTTTGTTGATTTCCATCGTTGTGAGATGGATTTTATTCTTCAGCTCAGATTCATCATCAGCCAGGTTGTCAACACTGATACCAGCCTGATTAAGTTCACGCACTAAAGCTGTCATTTCAGAGCCTTGATTTTTCTGAGCTGCCTTCAGACGTTTCTGTGCTGCTTCAGCACGTGCGAGATCCTTAACCATTTGCTCAGTAGGGGCACCAATATTCATAGCCGTTTTGAGCTGTTTAAGAGTTTCCTTATTCTGTTCAATGGCCTGAGCAGTTTTTTCAGATTGTTCTTTAAGCTGCCTGAAGCCTGAAATTTTGCGTTGCTGGGCTTCTAGTGCCTTCAGTTCAGATGAAGTCTTTTTAAAGGCATCTGATAAGGTTTTAGAGCCACCAACGATTGTTTTTATAGGGCCAGATAATTTATCAACTGCATTAAATAGGACTTCTAATTTTAAATCTGCCATTGGTGGACTCTAATTAGTTAGTTTGATTTCTTTTGATTGCTCTACGATGCCATTTGCTCAATTCAACAATATCCATGTCATCGTAGGTACTTGGTGGCCAATGGAAGATGACGGCAATATTTGCTATTGCCTCATCTACATCATCGACCAGCTCTAAGCTGTCTGAGCCTTGATTTCCTTCTGTAAGGCTTTCGGGTACAAAAAAGTGACCAAATGCCCTCCTAAATTGGCAAAATCTACAGGGTCCATTTGGTAGATTTGCTGAGGTGTCAGTGCTGGGGAAGTAACACGTGGAAGGACTTTACAAAGTGCATCTACGTCATGCTGGTAAATAGCCTGGAGACTGGTACCACTTAATGCCTTTACACCCGGTTTACGAATTGTGACCTGAGTAATCATCTGTTCACCCATACGGATTGGTTCTTCTAAATTCACAACTTCTTCATTTGGGTTTTTGATTTGTTCCTGGTTAATCGCTTGATCAATTTGATTCATGTGGAAATATCCTAAAAGTTAAATAAAAAAACCTTCTGCAGTACTGGACTACAGAAGGGAAGGAAACTTATAAAATGCCTAAGATGTTTCGTTGTTTTTCAAGACGATCTACGCCACCGATCATTTCTTTCATGCCAAGAATGTCAATTTCGACTTCAACAACACCATTCACCGTCAGCTTGTAGTAAACACAGTTCGTCACAACTTTATGTTCTGTATCTTCACCAGGTGTTGATTCACCACCGTCAATTTCTTCATGACGGCCTTTAACAACCACTTCGACGGCATCATATTCGCCATCATCATCGCGCTGGTATGCCCCAGCAAAACGGAGATAAACACCGTCAATTTTTTCCATACCAAATTGACGGAGTGTCAAAAGATCTAGACCACCATAAGTTGACTCAAGTACTAAGCCATCATCGGACATGCCTAAATCGACTTTTACGGTCCCGTTCATACCACCGCCACGGTAGTCTTCAGTTTTACGGGCTAACTTGGGTAAAGTCACAGTTTTAACTTTGCCCAAGTAGCTATTCCCTTCATTAAAAAAGTTCATATTTTTTAATTTTGGAGGTAAAGCCATGCGTTATGCTCCTTAAGCGTTTACAGATGCAGCAAAGTTAGCGAGATAACGATCCGTAATACGTTGACGGAATGTCAGATCTTCTAACGGTGGGACAGGGGTGTAATCGTAATCAGTGGCCAATTTACCCACCTTCAACGTATCTGAAGTATTTGCTTCAGGATCGAACCAGGCGTCACCACCAATGAGGTATTTATTACGTGTGAGTTCACGTAGCTTGGCCTTTTGACCTTCAAGAATGTCCGTGACCAATGAACCATGAAGAGGTAAATCATTTGCCCACATGTGTGCTTCAGCCATGCTGTCAGCCAAGACTTGAGCAGTACGTGTATAGTTTTCAAATAGGAATAATGGATCATCTGAACAAGTACGAGATCCCCAAAAACGAAAACCTTCATGCTGAATTAAAGTGGTGACTTCATTGCTGTTGAGATAGCCAGCATCAGTTGCTGGATCTTGCAGATCCCAAGTCACATCAGCATCAATACCGGTAACACCAGATACTGCTACGTTTGAAAGGGTTTTATGCCAGCCGATTTCGTTATCAATCTTTGCTCGTAATCCCATAGCAACAGATACAGCTGGTACGGTTTCTGTTTGAGCGGTTGTCGTATTAAATGCTACAAAGTTCGGCCAAATGATCATGAGTTCACGTGCAGCAAAGGCTTCACGATATGCAACGGCTTCTTCTTTGGTTTTACAGCCCCATGCATACGCATAAGCCATAGCACGCAACTTCTTAGCAATAACAACTAACTCAGTGGCCACAGCCTGAGTATCAAGCCCTGGTGCACCTAAAATACGTGGCTGAACCCCTAATTTAGATTTGGCGACGAGAAGGGCTTTAAGGCCGGTATATTTTCCTTCAGCAGTTACGGTTCCAACGACGTTTGCAGTTTGAGCTGCTTCATCAACTGCAGTGGGTACACGGACCACGACACAAATAGCGTTGGTTTGGTTGGCCATATTTTGAAGTGCTTTAGCTAATGTTCCGTTTTTTCCGGCTTTAGCTACTGCAGCTTGTATATTTGTAATTAGTACTGCTTGGTTTTCTGGAAACACGAGTGGATCTGCATCATCTGCAGTTGCAACAAAGCCTGGAATTGCTGTTGCAATGGTTCGGATTGGCCGAATCCCATCATTGAGTTCAAGGACACGGATTCCGTGGTGGTATTGATCTATAGCCATAAAAAAGCCTGTTAATTGAGGTTTTAATTCAACAAACAGGCTTGCATGACTAAATCAAAAGTGTAAGTTTCTTGGTCTGTGAAAATGGTTTTGACATGATTACAACTGATTTACGTTTTCGATTGAATTTAAACGTATATCAATCCATCGTGGTTCGCCATTGATGTTGTCCGGTATATCAATTGGGTTTTCTTCATCAGCTACAACTGAAGCGGTCGCAATATCAAACTTGCGCTTATAAGTTTTAACTTCAATATCGCCATTTTCTAACTCTTTATATTTGATGGCACAAACTTTGTTCCCATTACTATCACTTGGGACTTCAATCCACCAACCAGTTTTTGCAAGTCCAGATGTGTTTTTAACTAAATAATGCCCAATTCCAAGCTTTTCAAATTCGGGAATTTGATCACTGATTTCATCGTTCCACTCAATATGATCAGAAAACAACTTAACGATAGGAGATGCTGCCTTTAAAGTTCCATCAGCCGTAACAGTGGTATTACGACTATGATAAAGATAAAACCAAGGCAACCAATTTCCTTGTAAGTTAAAACGTGCGTAAATTCGCTCACTTAATTGTGCAGCAAACATCTGAAATGTTTCTGGTGATTCGCTACCAGTTGAAGAAAAACTAATTAAACTACCATATAGGTCTACATTGTTTAGAGGATAGGAATTACGGACTTCTTGTGTCGATTTTGAGACCTCTACAGTAACAGGCCTTACATCTACGGTGCCTTTATAGTTAAGTATATTCGCTGTTTTGTGATGATAAGAGCGCCCGACATTATTGCTAACAGTCCATTCACTACCAACAAAACTTGTACTACTTGTTGCTCCAATAGTATTAATATCAATAATAACAGCTTGATTTCTTTGGGAGAAATTATATGTTCTGTTAATAGCTTCAAAGGCTCCATGAAACTCAAGGCTATTATTATCATAAGATAATGGATTATATATTTGAGCTTCTGGAATAAAGATACATACCGCTTCACCATCCGGTAAACGATTATCTTGGTATTGAATAAATTCAAGATATAGGTTTTTAAATTGTGAAGTTTCAATATCTTTAAAGTATACAGTACATGAACCACCGACATGAGTAATATTATTAAATACAGATCGTGTAACTTTATTGCTTCCACGTCCGCGATCTATATCATCTTGAGTAGATGTATTTTGTTCTCCATAAAATAATATTTTGACGTCTCTTGCATCAATATTAAAGATTTTATGGTAATACATACCATAACCACCGTAATTAGGATTAAATTGAATACCGATATCTAGTCCATTTAATTTTAAATCTGCAACGTTTACCCACATTACAGATTCTCTAGTACCCGCTTTGTGAGCTTCATTTAGATCATATCCGAGAACGATAGCTCGTTGTTTCTTTCCATATGTACCAGTTATTGTTCCATTGATAATACTAATGTGATCTCTAAGAATTTTGAAAAATGTTAAATTATCATTATGCGTTTTAATAGTCGCACCATTTAAATCTAATATTAAACGTTTGTCTGCATAGCCCCATTCAGTGACTAAATTACTATCTAATGCATCAAAAGTAACCGTAGAATCAATAAAATATTCTTTACCGAATGTCTTAATGGAGTTAATTCTATTTTTTAAACAATAATCTAATGCATTTTGAAAACGTAAGCTTTGATCCAAACCATTAGATTGTACTCCCCAATACTCAATAAAATACTCTTTATCAATCTGGCGAACCCAACCATTTATAACAATACCCCCATCATTGATATTACTTTTTGATGAGTCAAATACAAACGATCCTCCGGCTTTAGATTCACCTTCCCAATATGATTTTACAAAGACAGTCCTGCCATCCCAAACTTCTAAACCTAATAATTCATCTATTGAATTAACATGTTGAACCTTAGTTTTATTGGCAAAATCAATTACCTCAACTTTTACATCTTCTAAAGCTTGAATCGTTGCCATAACGACGGATGCATCAATCTTTAATTCAAAATTAGCAGTATTATCAATTTGTAGCACAATACGAATTGATTTAATTTGGGCGGTACCTTGATCACCACTTGGTTTATATGTTGGTGGATAGTTTGCATAGGCAACCATGACATTGCCAGCCCATAGACCGACCTCACGAATATTAAATCCACCAACTGCTGAAGGAATTACACCATCGGCTTCTAACCAATTCGGATTCTCTCTAGAGGGAGCAAGCCTATTTAATGCAACACGATATACTTCATTAACCATATGAGTAAATGTTGCGTCTGGTGTAGGTAACATGCCGCCACCATCACCAAATGACATATGTGTAATACCTAATTTGGTTCCGTTTTGAATTGACTCTCTAAGTAATGCTAAGCCTTTTTCAGTAAAAAGTGAGTGATATAGTGCTGCCATATTTTTATGCTCTATTTGGGATAAATACTGGTAGTGTCATGCTCATAAAAAGCAAATACCGGATAGATAAGTGAATTTGGATCATCAACTTTTGGATAGATAGTTACGTCATCTCCGCCATAACACCCGCAAGCAACATTAGTTTCTCCATCAACACTAATTACGTTGATTTCGATACCTTTAAGATCTCGTGTTAAGGGTTTCGCATCGTTAAGTAATTCAACTAATGTTTTAGATGTTTTTTCTGTTAGTGCTCTACCATTCGTTTCAATTGTGATTTGGAAAGTTCCCGGTTCATTCATTGGGTTTTCTTGCCACCACTCATGAATAGTTAGCGAATAACCAAAACTTTCCACAATTGAGCGGAGAGCAAAGTTAGTACCTTTATATGTATGGACTTTGATGGAATTCTTGATTTGTGCGCGTTTTAATTCATCTGGCCAATCATCTTGCCAACGATCTACTGAAAATTGCCAAGCAAGAATTGATAAAAAGTCACTAGGGGCATCATCTACACGTATTAATCGAGAGAGATCTGTATCAATTTCAGATATTTTTGATGTTGTTTTAACTAATTTATTTTCAAAATTAGTAGCATTTGGAGGAAGTAAATTCATTATTCATTCCTCACACTAAGTCGGATAGCTGTACAGAATGCTGCTTGAAAGTTCGTAATATGCAGTTCTGTAGTTGGGCTAATGAGTTCTACGCGCTCAACACCAGAAACTTTTAAAATAGAGTAGAGATCGGAGAAAAAAACACCCTTGCCAATACGTTTCGGCTCTTTGGTATAAGAAATAATATTAGCTTGCGCTGCAGATAAAACAGGTTCTGTCTCAGGTACATTTTTAGTGACTAATACAGCTTCAATCTCGTAGTTAATGATTTCTGCTGATTGAACTAAAACTCGGTCTCCAGTTGGCCGTTTGGTATCTGCCGAAACGTAGTCATAGACAATTTTATTAAGTTCTTCTGTTGAAGCATTATTAGATGTATCGCGCTGTAGAATTGTTAAAAGCGCATGAGCTGGAGCTGGCGAACTACATTTAACATCAGCGACTCGACTATCAGCAGAAAGCGTGTGAAATTCATAAGCTGATTCAGGACCTGCAGTACTTAATGCATCTAATTTCTTTTGTATGCGGTAACGAAAATCTTCATCTTCTTCATAAACAGCTGGCGCTGGTGGTGTGATTGAATTATCTGAAGGTGTAATCACTAAACGTTTAACATCAAAATTTGCACCCCAAACATCTAGATCATTACCCTTTGCAAAAGCAAGCTGAGTGGCTAATGCTTTTTCATTGATTTGATTACGAAGAATCATTTCACGATAAGCATTTTCTTGTAAAAGCTTAGTGACCGGTTCGCTTTCACGGCCTAGTGTTTTTCGAACAAGCTCTTGCTCATCCTCTGGATGAAGTGAAATGAAGTATTCTTTACGCTCATTGAAGATATCTTCAAAGTCAAGCACATCAACAAAATTTGGTTTTGGTAAAGAATTAAAGTCAACACTCATAAGGTAGAACCAATTGAAAGGGGGATACTTAAAGAGGCTTGTTTATTGCTGTCGACTAGGCTGCAATCCATATCTAAAAAATATGAACCTTCTTCATTAGTTACTAACGAAACTGAATTGAGAATGATTCTGTCTTCCCAGCGTAAAAGTGCAGTTGCAGTCGCTGCATATAACTGCAGAGTGGCGATTTCATCGAAAGGGGAATCGATTAATTGATAGATCAAAGAACCATATTCTCGGCGCATTATTCTTGTACCAATGGGGGTAGTTAGAATGTCCTGGACAGATTGACGGATATGATCTAATTCAGTTTCAAGCTCTCGGCCATTTTCACGTGACATCATGGTATTGGCTCTCCAGTTGTCCCACCGCTATCACCAAGATGTTTATGATGTAGTTGTGAAATAGAGCCAGCTTTAACGTCACCTTCAGTACTGAAGTCGCCTTTTGAATGGCTACTTCCTTGTACTAGTTGACTACCTTGAACAGTATTATTTCCTGTTGTGACAGAACTCCCATTTATTAATAAGTTCCCATTGTGGGTTGTACCGCCTGATACAGCGTTTATTGTTAGGCCATCATTGGCGTTTATAGTGACACCGCCATTGGCATTTACAGTGACGCCACCATTTGCAGTTACTTCAATTGTTCCCATAGGTGGAAGGATTGCCGACAAATGATGTGCAGCAACGTCATAAGCAATAACGCATCCATCCGCGAAAACGCGGATTTTCCTATTTAAATCATCAGAAGGAGATGGGTGTTCATTGTTGTAAAGCCCATAGAAAACGACGCTTGTAGGGCCAATTTCGCCACAAGGTGAAATCACCATGACTTCCTCATCTAAAGAGGGTGGGTCCCAAGTTGAGTCATCTCCTGAACGTGCATTAAAAAAGCGAATTTCAGGCGTAACGATATCGTCAAGATCTACTGTGACAAGTGGGATTGGTTTAGACGGATTTACAGTCTTGATTGTTCCGAACCGAATCAGATTCTCAAGACGACGATTAATGTCAGCATTCATGCCAACACTTTGCGTTAGAGTTTTTTTGTTTTCAGCAATTGGAACTTGTGAAAATGGTTTTCACAAGTTGAGCTATTTAATATTGATATGCTTAATGAATGATGACTCAACCAGATTAATCTCTTTATCTGTAAATCCTAGTAATTCACGTTTTGGGTAAACTGTATCCGGAGCAGATCTAGTAGCTCTATCTCTCAAACCATATTGGTGTACTTTTGCAATTCGACTAACTCGACCAATAAAACCAACTGCAATTGACTCACTATTACTTAGTACTTTTAGGTGGGTATTTGATTTAATCCGGGAAAACATTTTTCTTTTTATTTTACCTTTCTGGTCACGTAAGCGAGAACGTCTAGCTGTATATGCTGAACCATCAGGGTTTTGCTGTGCTGTAATATGCTGGCGTTGGCTTGTTCGTAGATCTCGTCCAATATTCTTAGCCAGTTTTGCTCTTTCACCTGAAGACAAACGGTCTAACAAGGGTTGAAGATATAGGGCAAGATCCTGAATATTATTCATGGGTTTTTACCCGGAAAGGGCATATCTAATGAACGTCCTTGAATATCGGCAGTTCTCCATGTTGCAAGTGTAGATCCATCTTTATCAATTAATTCAAAATCTGTAGGTGGACCAAACTCACTATATTGTGGTTCGGTCGGGTAAGAGATCTCAAATTTCCCTTCTACATTCTTTTTCACAATGACACGTTCAGTTAAAGGGATTTTAAAATGCAGATCATATTTGCTGTTATCAATGAGTTCAGCTTCAAAAGTAATGGCTTCTTTTACCTTATCTAGGTTGGCCATGAGCTCGGATTGGTTGTCCATAATCCATGTGAAAAGGACGACACCAAATACATCTACATCACCAGCATAGTCAGTAATGATCATATCTAGCGTATAAGCCATTTCAAAGCTATATCCATTAGCTGCAGTACTCATTAATTTACCGTCATTTGCAAAGATGAGTAAGCGATCCGGATCTTGGGGTAAATCCGGAATCGCATTTAGCAAATATTCACGTAAAGCATGGGGCTTTTTCATGCTGCAGTTTTCTCCCCATAAATAGGTTCAAGGTGATCCCATTCTTTTTGGAATTTTGCTTGATAACCAAGTTTCTTATAGTTTTTACCGTTGTAGAGTGTAAAGACGGTATTCCAATCTTGTTTTTGTAATGCTTCTAATAAGCCAGGTTTCCACTCAATAAAACGGATAAATGCTTCAAGTTGGTGGCCCTCACTAATCTGCTGCTGAGCAACAAATTCTTGAACAGATGAATAGCCGAGATCATTCCAGTTTTCGCCCATAATTTGGAACTGGCCCCAGCTAGTAGATTTCAGGGCAGATTCTTTATGAATATTTATAGCCATACTTAACCGTGTATACTCAGCTGCATCACCTTTGTAACCACCAGTTAAAGTATTGACTAAATTTGGTGTTAGTTTTGCCTGATTATTAGCAAATGTTTTACCTAATGCTTGGCTTAAATAAAAAAACATTCGATGACGTTCAAATAAAATTTTAGCCTTCCCGTTTTCAAGAAAGCCTACACCTTGGCCTTCAACAGCTCCAAAAACTCGAATAACTAATTCAGGAACTTTTAAACGTATTGCAGCTTTTTTATAGTCTTCATCTTTTAAAAGTTTACTTACTGAATCACCAGCTAAAGCTTGGCGAGTTTTATTGCCGACTTTACCGTCAACTACTAAGCCAAATTTACGCTGGAGTTGAATCACTGCAAATTCAGTACTTTCACCAAAATGACCATCAATAGACAGGGGTTTACTTTTAATACCCTTGTAACCCATCTTTACCAATTGCTTTTGAAGAGTTGCTACGGCATCACCTTTTGAACCATATTTTAATATCATGTCGTACTCCAAATGAGTTTGGCCACATTACCTTTTGTTCGCCAGATGAGTACTGCAAGAAGGATTGCAAAGATGGCGTCCCAGAGCGTAACTGGATCCTTAAAAAATAAGATATGCACCGATTGGCCTAAGAAAGCTGCAATCAAAGTTGCTGCAAAGAAGGAATAACCACGGTGAAAATTTCCACCGTGACTAAAGGTTGCAATACGAAAACCGCAAATGAGATAAGCTAAAACGGCAATGGTTTGAAATAACAATTCGATCATGACTTGCCACCTCGAAAGATATTAAGAATGTCGGAAAGCTTTGCAGTTTTAACCCAATCAACAACCTTGATTAATATGAATAAACAAAGTGTTGAAGTAATAAGGGCTGCCACAGCATCTGCTTTTAATAATGTATGTTCTGTAATGAGTGGTGCACTGATATAACCAATACCAGTGGCCAATAACATATTGCGAATACGTTGGTAAGCATTTAAATCTTTTTCAAAAGTTGCAATAAATGCTGCCCCAAGCACTGCACCTAGCAACGCATTACCATTAATAAATGGAAGCAATGACACTGCACTTAGAGTGGCAATGGTTGCTGTAGAAGTTGTTGGTTCTGGCATAAATTCTCTCAATCCCAAAGCTGAATGCTTTGAACTTTATTTTGTGGAGTTGGGATGTCTGGTAATTGAACTTTGGTGCCCATTGGAATGAATGGACCAAATTCTGAAAGATGTGGATTGGCTTCTAATACTTGTTCAACTACACCAGCGCTACGGCCGTATTCACGCCAGCAAATAGCGTCAACTGTGTCGTGTTGGATTGCATAGACTTCTTTCATCTAAACTAACTCCACATTGAGGCGACGGACTTTTTTTAAATCACGGATGGCAAAACGCAAATCACGTTTATAGTCATCAATTGTCGGTGTCAGTTCTTCAGCTTTTTGACTGCCATTATTTGTGGTGTCATAAGATCGGTAGCGTTCACAGAGTTCTGCGCCAGCAGCTGCCGCAACTGCGCGAAAATACAAAACAGCAGCAATAGGTTTTCCATTGACCTGTTTAGTTGTAATTTCTACTAATGTCGGGGCTTTACTGAGTAAGCTATCCAGTTGTTCATTAACATGAATTACAGCTGCTTCTATAGCGGAAATAAGACGTTGATTAGTAACACTTGAATCTAAGCGCAAAACTTCACGGACATGGTTGCTGGATACCGATGGAAAGAACGGATCACTATTGATGACAACGTCCTGATTTGAAAAAGTACCGTTTGCAATTAATCCAGACATTTTTATTCTCGGTTAGGTGAGGGGTGGAGATCTGAACCAAAAACAGAACAAAAGATGTTTGAATCTGGTCAGATCTGCCCCTCGGTGGGTGCTGGGCACTCGTTAAGAAGAAACTCCCTCAAATGCCTGATTGCAATCATCAACAACAGGGCTTCCATCGGCATTGAGTAATGGCTGAGGTGGGTTTTCTTCTAATTGTTTTTTCAGTAAACGTTCAGACTTTTGGAGGTCTTGTTTACCACCACAATTTTCATTGTATTTAATTGCTTCTTTTAGCCACTCGACCGCTTGTGAGTAGATCTCTTTTTGTAAGAACACACGGCCAATTGCGACATAGAGCTTTGCGCGGATCTGATCATGCATACTGAAGTCAGATGTAATGCTAATGGCTTGCTTTAAAACTGATAAATCAAAAACTTTACCTTCAGCATAAGCAGCTTTTGCAGCATTACCGATCTCTTCGGCAACAATAGATGCTGTATCACGGCTGAAAGAATCAGGCATTGAAAGACCATGTTTTAAAGCAAATTCAGCAATACGGAGACCATCTTCAAACATGTCTGCATCAAAGCACCAAAGCATAATCGTTGTGACAACATCGTCCTTCAGATCAGGAGCACGTTCTTCAATTGAAAGAACACCTTCAACATAAGGCATGTATTTCGGGATTAAAGTTGCTTTGTATTGGGCACGTTCAATTTCGGATTTAACGTTACGCAATAAGTTTTGGTCATTTTTTAATTCTGCCAGTTGCAACATATAGACACTGGCATCTTCACGAACACCACCAAATTCATTTTCAGCATTAGCAGCTGCTTTAGCTGCTAATGCCTGAAGGCGATGTCGTCGAGCTGGACTCAACATAAATCACCTCTTATTGAATTGTGATGTTTTCAACGAGGCCTACTTTCTCGTAGGCTTCAATGACGTAAGCTTCATTTGAAGATTGGTAATCTTCAATACGGTTCTTACTTGGCTTTTCATTAATGTGACGACGTTTTGCATCTTTCTGGTAGTAAATCGAAAGATTATCAAGCGAAGTAACTAGAAGGGCATTGTCTGGGAAGTGAGGTACACGGATGGCAGGTAAACCACCAATTTGCTTTTGACCAACCAAGATCTGACCAGCTAAAACATTCTGGTTATCTGCAGCGTTATTTACGATTGGGAAGTTTTTATCTGCAAGTAACTGACGGCCACAAATTACGACTAAATCAGTGTCATCTTGATGTACTTCATCAATAAGCTCATTAACAACATCTTGTACAAGAGCATCAAGATTTTTATATGTACCTGTAGCTCCTACAGTCACATCTGCCATTACTCGATCAGCAGCATTTAGTCGAATTTTTTCTAACCAGCCTACATTCACATCCTGAAGTTTAGGGTTAGTCGCTCGGTTCGTTGTAGCTGCTGCTGTCTTACCATTAAAGCCGATCATGATGCGATCCAACGCAATAGACTTAGCAATCGCGTTCGTCCAACGTGCATGAAAATCTGGGAAGACGGCCCATGCATCAAGCTTTTCATAACCAATGGCAACGTCAAAATCTGTTTTGATACATTCATAGTTATCTGCACCGAAACCCGTTGGATCTACTGGGGTACGTTCACCAGAACCTGAAGTATCTGTACGACCTGCAATTGTTTGGTTTACAGATAAACCAATCGCTTGACCTTTAGGATTAATCACACCAATGACATTGATTTTAGATAAAAATTCGCTAGAGGCTTGAATTTTATCTTCCATCTTTTGAGCTGGAACCGGCGCGACATTAAAAGTATGTGCTACAGATTCAACGCCATTAATTTGGGCCAGTTTTTGAAGGCTGTGGTTATATTTAATTCGTGTATCGTTACGCATAAGTTCGCTCGCTAATTAGCAATCAATTTGTTCTGAATAATTGCCTGTATTTTCAGGAGCAGGCGGAGTATCAGGGTGAG
>ERZ808232.96-NODE-96-length-26536-cov-19.510404_pt1 | contig 26536 bp, 23 predicted proteins | sample MGYA00521281_ERZ808232 | MGnify/ENA primary metagenome ERZ808232 (study PRJEB31515, sample SAMN02941833) | indoor metagenome | biome: House; feature: Kitchen Counter; material: surface | place: USA: Illinois | collected 2012-02-13 ... | reverse complement strand
CCAGCTCATTATTCTAAACACCCCAATCTCAAAAGAGGTTGGGGTGTTTTTTTATAGCAAGAAATCAATCAATAAAGAATTGTTTAATTATATAACTACAAATCATTTTTGATTGAAAATTGAACTAAACGGCAGAATATTATAAAACTATAAAAAATTAGAAATAGGAAAAATGAAATGGAATATAAAGGAAGTTGCCATTGTGGTCAGGTAAAGTTTGCCGCGGAAGGTGAGCTAACAGAAGCCTTATCTTGTAATTGTTCTATCTGCCAAAAGAAAGGGGCTTTACTTTGGTTCCTGCCGACTAATCAGGTTACCGTTACTTTAGATTCTCCTGATATTTTAGCGAATTACACTTTTAACAAGCATGTGATTAATCATCATTTCTGTAAAAATTGCGGTATTCATCCCTATGCTCAAGGTATAGATGCCCAAGGTAATTCGATCTTTGCGATTAATGTTCGATGTATAGATGATATTGATTTAGAAAAGATAAAAATAAATTATTTTGATGGGCGTTCTGTTTAATAACTAGGTTTATTCAATGATGACTAAAAAACAATTAACTTCAAAGCAAATAGATATGTTGCTTGAATTATTAAAAAATAGATTTGAAAAGAATATACATCGACATAAAGAAATTGATTGGACGAATGTGCGAGCTAAACTCATTGAGTCTCCAGACAAACTATGGACATTGCAGGAAATGGAAAATACAGGAGGAGAGCCGGATGTTATTGCTTATGACCAGCAGAAAGATGAATATTTGTTTATAGATTGCTCTGTTGAGTCACCGAAAGGTCGTAGAAGCCTTTGCTATGATCGAGAAGCCTTAGAGTCTAGAAAAGATCATCCTCCTAAAAATAGCGCAATAGACTTAGTCCAAGAAATAGGGGCTGAACTCCTAACAGAAGAGCAATATCACCAATTACAACAGCTCGGGGAGTTTGATCTAAAAACATCAAGCTGGCTTGCTACTCCAGAGGAAATCCGAAAATTAGGAGGAGCTCTTTTTGCGGACCGTCGCTATAGTCGAGTCTTCATCTATCACAATGGAGCCCAGTCATATTATGCAGCTCGTGGTTTTCGCTGCTGTTTAAGGGTATAGGTCTTGCGAATCAACTAGATCGTTTGGATTTGATATTTTATGCCAAGAAAATGGAGATTCTTGCAACTTTTGACGGATAGTAAACATGACAAGATATGTTCTGGAATTAAATAAAAACATCAGGACATTTCTAAAAATGCAGCTCAATCCAATTTACTATAATGAACAACATATAGCTTTTGCCGATAATGTTCGTAGATTTGTACAAAAAGAAATGACACCTTTCGTTAATGAATGGGATGAGGCTGAGACATTCCCAAGAGAACTTTATAAAAAGGCTGCCGAAATTGGATTACTGGGACTAGGTTTTTCTGAAGAATATGGTGGTATTCCAGATGCAGATCCATTCTATTCATTACTGGCTGGTATCGAAATGGCAAAGGCGGGTTCAGGTGGGGTGCATATCTCGCTCATGGTCTATACCATTGGTGCCCCTCCCATTCAGCACTTTGGGAGTGAGGAGTTAAAGGCTAGAGTTCTGCCAGGTATTATTTCCGGTGAGAAAATTTCGGTTTTAGCGATTACAGAACCTGGCGGTGGTTCAGATGTTGCTGCATTACAGACTAAAGCTGTCAGAGATGGGGATTATTATATTGTTTCGGGCGAGAAAACATTTATTACATCGGGAATTCGTGCAGACTATTATACAGTTGCAGTGCGTACTGATCCGACAAAAACGGGTGCAGAAGGCATTTCAATGTTACTCATTGATGCACATAGTGAAGGTATTACTAAAACGCCTTTGAAGAAAATGGGATGGTGGGCATCAGATACGGCACATTTGCATTTTGATCAAGTACGAGTACCTGCATCAAATCTACTTGGCAAAGAAAATGCCGGTTTTAAAGTTATTATGAATAACTTTAATATTGAGCGGTTTTTCTTGGGAGTAGTCGCTTATGGGTATGCATTAGTCTGTTATGAAGAAGCTTTAGAGTGGGCACAGCAACGTAAAACTTTTGGTAAGCGATTAATAGATCATCAAGTAGTACGCCATAAATTGGTAGATATGGCAACCCAACTGACCTCAACGCGGGCATTACTTGAAGAAACTGCATGGAAAATGACTCAGCTAAAACTACAAGGGCCTGAGCTGGTGGCGCAAATTTCAATGCTTAAAAATGTTGCGACTCGAACTATGCAATTTTGTGCTGATGCAGCTGTACAAACATTAGGTGGTATGGGCTTTATGCGAGGTACCAAGTCGGAACGTATTTACCGTGAGGTGAAGGTCAATATGATTGGCGGTGGTGCTGAAGAAATTATGAAAGATTTGATTAGTAAACAGCTTGGTTATTAATTCTTATAAGGTGGACTTTGAGCCACCTTTTTTATTTCAAAGCCATTTCCCAAACCATTTCCGTTAACTCATCAATTTTGACTTTACCCTCAGATTTATACCAAGTTACAGTCCATGAAATTGCACCGCCAATTAAGCGTCGCCAAATAAAAGCATCGTGTTTGACTTTACCTTGTGTGCGTAACTTTTCAATGATATCGAGCCAGATTTGCTCATATTCATTACGCATTTTTAAAAGATAATCTTGCTTTTCTTTTGATAGAGCGAACCATTCGTACACCAACACAGCCATGGCTGCACCAGTATCTCCAGTAATTGAGATCAGTTCGGCTTTAATAAGAGCACGTAATTGTTGTTCTGGGTCTGTAGATTGAGTTGCTGCATCATTTAAACGGGCAAGATTATAAATAATGGTCTGTTCCATCACATGAGCGAGGATATCATCTTTACTTTTGAAATGATGAAATAAGCTTCCCGATTGGATTCCAATAAACTGAGCAAGTTCACGAACAGTGGTTTTATCATAGCCTTGCTTATGAAAAAGATAGGCTGCACCGTGCAATAAACGGCCACGTGGACTGTCATCAAAGCAGGGGATATTTGGAATCTGTTCAATTGAGGTGGCAATCATGTGCTCAGTTTGTTCCTTTATCTAAAAGTCTATAGTGGAAATTTTCAATAAATTTCATCGTATTTCAGGTTATTTGCTGAATTTGGAAGATTTGGTCAACATCACAATAACATTTTGCGCTTTACAAACCAAGCGCTTGCTTGGTAATGTTGAGGCTGATTTTTAGACAAAATAATGAGAAATAGAATGGCAAATAATCAGCAGGATGATCATCGAGTCGTAAAAATAGGTTGTGCCTCTGGGTTTTGGGGAGATACCAATACTGCCGCTTTTCAGTTAGTGCATTTGACCGATATTAATTATTTGGTTTTTGATTATTTGTCCGAGATTACCATGTCGATTATGGCAAAAGCGAAGATGATAGAACCGAAACATGGTTACGCTTTAGATTTTGTCAGCCGAGTCATGGCACCTTTACTAAAAAAAATTGCTGAAAAAAAGATTAAAGTGATTAGTAATGCGGGTGGTGTTAATCCATTGGCTTGTCGGGACGCATTGCAAAAAATTATTAAAGAGTATGGTCTAGATCTGAAAGTGGCTGTGGTGTTAGGTGATGATCTTTTGCCAAAACATGAGCAGCTAAAATCACAGAATATTCAAGAAATGTTTAGCGGAGAAGCGTTGCCAGAACAGGTGGCAAGCAGTAATGCTTATTTAGGCGCGGTTGCTATTCGTGACGCCTTAGACTTAGGTGCAGATATTGTGATTACGGGTCGTGTAGTTGACTCTGCTGTGGTACTTGCACCCTTACTTCATGAATATCAGTGGTCGCTCGATGATTATGACAAATTGGCGCAAGGTTCGTTAGCAGGTCATGTGATTGAATGTGGAGCCCAATGTACGGGTGGTAATTTTACCGATTGGCAATTGGTACAGGGCTTCGACAACATGGGCTTTCCAGTAGTTGAAGTGAGTGAAGATGGCTCATTTGTAGTCACTAAACCGCAAGGTACGGGAGGTTTGGTATCTACTGCTACGGTTGCCGAGCAAATCGTTTATGAAATTGGTAATCCTCAAGCCTATTTATTACCCGATGTAATTGCTGATTTTAGTCAGGTGCATTTAGAACAGCTTGGTGAACATCGTGTACGAGTGACGGGTGCAACAGGGCGAGCGCCGACTGCGCAATATAAAGTCAGTGCAACTTATCCAGATGGTTATCGGGTTTTAGTGAGTTTTTTAATTGCAGGTCGTGAAGCGCCACAAAAAGCACAAGTCATTGCTGATGCGATTTTGGCTAAGTGTGAACGTGTTTTAGCAATGCGCTCAGTGCCGCCATTTAGTGAAAAGTCTGTTGAAATTTTAGGTATTGAAAGTACCTATGGCGACCATGCCCAAACATTAAATAGTCGTGAAGTGGTAGTTAAAATCGCTGTAAAACACATGTTTAAAGAAGCATGTATGTTCTTTGCATCTGAAATTGCACAAGCTTCAACAGGTATGGCTCCAGCCTTGGCAGGAATTGTTGGAGGCCGACCTAAAGCATCTCCAGTAATTAAGTTATTTTCATTTTTAATTGATAAAAATCAGGTGAATGTTGAAATCGATTTTGATGGCCAACGTCACTCGGTTGAAATTCCTAAGAGCGTATCTGCACAAAAAATCAATACTTTAGCAACCGGTGAAAGTGCGGTGTATCAAGGAGATGAAATTGAAGTTCCTTTGATTGAAATTGCGCATGCCCGCAGTGGTGATAAAGGCAATCATAGCAATATTGGCGTGATTGCACGTAAAGCAGACTATTTACCATGGATTCGTGCAGCACTAACTGAACAGTCTGTTGCAAGCTATATGCAACATGTCTTGGATGCTGAGAAAGGGCGAGTAATCCGTTATGAGTTACCGGGTTTAAATGCACTGAATTTTATGTTGGAGAATGCCTTAGGCGGTGGTGGTGTTGCCAGCTTACGTATTGATCCGCAAGGTAAAGCCTTTGCCCAACAGTTATTGGATATGCCTGTTAAAGTTCCGGCACATCTTTTAGAAAAATAAAATGAATGGATGAAACAAAGATGAGTTATCAATCAATATTTAGACCAGATGCTTTCGCCAATAAAGTCATTATTGTGACAGGTGGTGGCTCAGGAATTGGACGCTGTACGGCACATGAACTTGCCGCTTTGGGTGCACAAGTAGTGATTACAGGACGCAAAATTGAAAAATTAGAGAAAGTAAGCCAAGAAATAATAGAAGATGGGGGCTTAGTTCATTTCATTGTTTGTGATAACCGTGAAGAAGAACAAGTGAAAAATATGATTGCCGAAGTGATTGAGAAATTCGGCAAACTCGATGGTTTGGTAAATAATGCAGGCGGGCAGTTCCCCTCAGCTTTAGAGAATATTTCGGCGAATGGTTTCGATGCAGTCGTGCGTAATAATTTACACGCAACTTTCTATTTAATGCGTGAAGCTTATAACCAATGGATGGCTAAACATGGTGGCAGTATTGTCAATATGACTGCTGATATGTGGGGTGGCATGCCAGGAATGGGACATTCTGGTGCTGCGCGTTCAGGGGTTGATAACTTAACTAAAACAGCATCGGTTGAGTGGGGCAAATCTGGTGTTCGTGTAAATGCGGTTGCACCAGGGTGGATTGTATCATCTGGTATGGATAATTATAGCGGTGATTTTGCCAAAGTAATTATTCCAAGTCTTGCTGGCAATGTACCTTTAAAACGTATGGGAACTGAGTCGGAAGTCTCATCGGCAATTTGTTATTTACTGTCCGATGCTGCGGCTTTTGTGTCAGGTGTAACTTTGCGTATTGATGGCGCTGCATCGCAAGGGACACGCATGTACCCACTAGCCGAAGCAACAAATAGTCAATCTTATAATGGTTTCCATCGCGCGTTTATTCCTGAAATTTTTAAAAAAGATAAGACTGAAAAAGTCGAGCAAAGCAATAATTCAGGCTCGGAGTGAGGAATAAAAAATGACCATTCTTCAATCCGAAATTACTGTTGGTAGTGAACAGTATCAAAAGAATAAAGAGGCACTGCTTACTCAGCTGAGTGAAGTCCGTGCAATTCAGCAAAAAAGCATTGATAAATCGTATGCTGCTAAACCGAAATTCGATAAAAAGGGCAAGATTCTGCCGCATGAGCGTGTACGGTTATTGCTCGATGCCGATTCGCCTTTTGTCGAACTTTGTGGCTTGGTTGGCTACAACATGCATGATGACAAGGATGGCTCCGAAGCTGGTGGTGGTGTAATTGCTGGCATTGGTTTTGTCAGTGGTGTGCGTTGTCTGGTCTCTGCAAGTAATAGCGCGATTAAAGGCGGGACCATGTCACCTATGGGTGTACAGAAAACTTTGCGTTTGCAAAAAATTGCCTTAGAACAAAAACTCCCGCTGATTACGCTGACCGAAAGTGGCGGTGCTAACTTAAATTATGCAGCTGAAGTATTTACCTATGGTGGTATGACTTTTGCCAATCAGGCACGTCTGTCTGCGGCAGGTATTCCTCAGCTTGCAGTGGTACATGGGAATGCAACGGCAGGAGGAGCTTATCAACCAGGTCTTTCGGATTATGTCATTGTAGTACGCAAACAAACAGAGATGCTTCTTGCAGGTCCACCTTTACTTCTGGCTGCCACGGGTGAAGTCGCCACAGCGGAGGAATTGGGTGGGGCTGAAATGCATGCACAGGTTGCTGGAACAGCAGAATACTTAGCAGAAAATGATGCCGATGGGATTCGACTTGCGCGTGAAATTTTTGAATACCTCAACTGGAAAGAACAAATCAAACCAGTTGATGTGACTTATAAAGAGCCTCGTTACGATACCGAGGAACTGTTGGGTGTTATTCCAAGTGATCCTAAACAACCATTTGATATGAAAGAAGTGGTTGCCCGCATTATTGACGATTCAGATTTTCTAGAATTTAAGCAGGAATATGATGATTTAACGGTATGTGGCTGGGCAAAAATTGGTGGTTTGCATATCGGTATTATTACCAATAATGGTCCGATTACCCCTCAAGGAGCAGCGAAAGCAGCTCAGTTTATTCACTTATGTGAACAGACCAACCGTCCGTTATTATTCTTACATAACACTACTGGCTTTATGGTGGGAACCGATGCCGAGCAAAATGGCATTATTAAGCATGGCTCAAAACTGATTCAAGCGGTTGCCAATTGTACTGTACCTAAAATTTCAATCGTTGTGGCAGGGTCATATGGTGCTGGTAACTACGCAATGTGTGGTCGGAGTTTATCACCAGATTTTATTTTTGCTTGGCCGAACTCTCATGTTGCTGTAATGGGGGCTGCACAGGCTGGAAAGGTACTGCGTATTGTTGCTGAAGGGAAACAAAAAGCTTCCGGGCAGGAACCGAATCCGCAAATGCTCGATTTTCTTGAGCAAAGTACGGCCATGAAATTAGAGCAACAATCTACCGCGCTTTTCAATACGGCCATGCTACATGATGACGGCATTATTGACCCGCGAGATACCCGAAAATTACTTATTTTCCTTTTAGAAACTATTTATGAAGCACAGCAACGCGATCTAAATCCGACCCGTTTTGGTGTGTCTCGTTTTTAATCAATCTTTACCGTAATTAAAAAAATTAATAGGAACAACACCATGAAATTTACTGCCGAACATGAAGCATTACGCCGTACAGCGCGTCAATTTGTTGAAAATGAACTGAATCCGAATATTCCGGAATGGGAAGAAGCTGGATGTTTCCCGATCCACGATGTATTTAAAAAGATGGGTGATCTTGGCCTATTGGGGATTTGTAAGCCTGAGGAAAATGGTGGTCTGGCTTTAGATTACTCTTATAACTTGGTTGTTGCTGAAGAAATTGGACGCGCAGCTTGCGGCGGTGTGCCTTTAGCCATTGGTGTACAAACCGATATGGCAACACCTGCTTTGGCGCGTTTTGGTAGCAAAGAATTACGTGATGAGTTTTTAACACCAGCCATTGCTGGAGAATATGTTGCCTCAATTGCGGTATCGGAAGTGCATGCTGGTTCGGATGTTGCTGCTATTAAAACGACTGCTAAAAAAGATGGCGATGACTATGTCATTAACGGCAGCAAAATGTGGATTACCAACTCACTGCAGGCCGATTTCTTCTGTCTTTTAGCCAACACATCTGACGATAAACCACATGTTAATAAGTCGATGATTATTGTGCCAGCCAAAACTAAAGGGATTAGTTTTTCAGAGCCGTTAAATAAATTAGGGATGCGTTCAACGACCACAGCGCAGGTTTATTTAGACAATGTACGTGTACCTCAGCGTAACTTGGTTGGCGTTGAAGGTATGGGCTTCATGATGCAGATGATGCAATTTCAGGAAGAGCGTTTATGGGCTTGTGCTAATGCGATTGGTGGTTTGGAAAATTTAATTCAAAAGACTATCGCCTATACCAAAGAGCGTATGACATTTGGTCAACCACTCATTAATAACCAATATATCCATTTTCGTTTTGCCGAACTCATGACTGAAGTAGAAGCGCTTAAAGCCTTAACCTACCAAGCGTGTGAACAGCATATTGCGGGTGAAGATGTGACTAAGCTGGCATCTATGGCAAAGCTCAAAGCAGGCCGTTTAAGCCGTGAAGTTGCCGATAGCTGTCTACAATATTGGGGTGGCAATGGCTTTATGTGGGATAACCCTGCATCCCAGCTATATCGTGATGGTCGTTTAGGCTCTATTGGCGGTGGCGCAGATGAGATTATGTTGGGGATTATCTGTAAGTTGATGGATATCTTGCCAAAAAAACAAAAATAAGGAATCAACCATGACACTTTCAGCATCGCTTCAAGTTTTAGATATTGATGACAGTATTCAATTAGAACAAGACGGCAGTGTTTTATATCTTTGGTTAAACCGACCAGAGAGCCGTAATGCCATGAACTTGAATATGGTCAATGCGATTCAACAAGTTTTTACTGCCATTCGTGATGATCTTTCAATTCGTGCAGTCATCATTCGTGGTGAAGGTGGGACTTTCTGCGCAGGTGGTGATATTAAAGACATGGCTGCTTTACGCGTTGAAGCAACTAACGTTGGTAGTCTACAACCTTATACTAATTTTAACCGCCGTTTTGGTGCCATGCTTGAGCAAGTTGAAGCTGCACCACAGACTGTTGTGGTCATTTTAGAAGGTGCGGTGTTAGGTGGAGGTTTTGGGCTGGCATGTGTTTCTGATGTTGCCATCAGTCGTGATAATGCTCAGTTTGGTTTACCTGAAACTGGGCTTGGTGTGATTCCTGCTCAAATTGCTCCTTTTGTGGTGAAACGTATTGGCCTGACTCAGGCACGCCGACTGGCTTTACTCGGCATGCGTTTTGAAGGGCATACAGCACTGAGTGTCGGTGTGGTTCATCAAATTGCACATAATGAAATTGAACTTGAACAAGCTTTAGAGGAAACCATTCAACACATTAAACGCGCAGCTCCTCAAGCTTCACGTGTGACTAAAGTACTGTTACATCGAACACTCAATGAACCTTTAAATGAGTTGCTAGATGATGCTGCACAGCAGTTTGCTCAAGCGGTTGGTGGTGCTGAAGGACAAGAAGGAACAATGGCTTTTATCCAGAAAAGGTTACCAAATTGGGCCGATGGATCATAAAAGATAAGGATAAAAATAATGAAATTTTCAAAAATACTGGTTGCCAATCGTGGTGAAATTGCAGTTCGCGTGATACAAACAGCCAAGGCAATGGGCTACCAAACCGTCGCAGTTTATTCCGATGCAGACCGTAATGCTCGCCATGTGCAAGAGGCTGATGAAGCTGTTTATATTGGTGCTTCAAAAGTATCAGAGTCTTATCTCTCCATCGCTAAAATTATTGAAGCTTGCAAAAAAACAGGGGCGGATGCAGTTCACCCCGGCTATGGTTTTTTGTCAGAAAATACTGATTTTGCTCAGGCATGTATCGACAACCAGATTACATTTATTGGGCCTACCGCTTCTGCAATTGAGTTAATGGGCAGTAAACGCCTTTCAAAAATCGCCATGATTGAGGCGGGCGTCCCTTGTGTGCCGGGCTATGAAGGTGACCGACAAGATCTCGAATATTTAGCAACTCAAGCTGAGCAGATTGGTTTTCCAATTATGGTCAAAGCTTCTGCGGGTGGTGGCGGTCGTGGCATGCGTTTGGTACAGCAAGCATCCGAGTTGTTTGAGGCATTACAAACCGCACGTTCAGAAGCTGAAAATGCTTTTGGTTCGGGGGAGTTAATTTTAGAAAAAGCAGTCATTGCTCCGCGTCATGTCGAAATTCAGGTTTTTGGTGATACTCACGGCAATTATGTGTATTTGTTTGAACGTGATTGTTCAATTCAGCGCCGTCATCAAAAAGTAGTTGAAGAAGCTCCATGTCCGGTGATGACGCCTGAACTGCGTCAGAAAATGGGTGAGGCAGCCGTAGCAGCGGCAAAAGCATGTGCTTATGTTGGGGCAGGTACAGTTGAGTTTTTGCTAGATGCATCGGGTGTATTTTACTTTTTGGAGATGAATACCCGTTTGCAGGTAGAACATCCGGTCACTGAGCTTATTACAGGGTTAGATTTAGTTGAATGGCAGTTACGTGTGGCGAATGGTGAGCAGTTACCTTTAAAGCAACAGGAATTGACCTTAAATGGACATGCTATTGAAGTGCGTTTGTATGCAGAAGACCCACGTCAGGACTTTTTGCCACAAACAGGAAAAATTTTACGTTGGAAGCCTGCAACCTTGCCAAATGTGCGAATTGATCATGGCATGTTAGCACCTGATGAAGTCAGTCCATTTTACGATCCGATGGTAGCAAAGGTGATTGCCTATGGGAAAACCCGTGAGGATGCGATTCGCTTACTGGCTCGTGCAGTCGATGATAGTGTTTTACTTGGAGTGAATAGTAATAAACAGTTCTTGGTCAATTTACTGCGCCATCCAGTTGTTGTCGCAGGGGATACCAATACTGCATTCATCCAACAGCATTTCAAAAATGATCCGAGCTTACACTATCAAGTTTTATCTTTAGAAACCTTAGCGATTGCTGCAGCACTATTTAGCCAAAGTAAAGGTACTGCAGTGTGGCAAACTGGGCTTGGTGTGCCATTACCGTTAAAATTACAAACTGCCGATCAGCAAATTCAATTGCAGCTTTCATCTGTAAATAACATATTCACGGTAAAGTTCTGTGATCAAGTAGTTTGTATTGATATGCTTGAGAAAACGCCAGAACAGCTAGTTTACTTAATTGATGGTGTACTTCGCCGTGTTCAATATGTATTGGATGATGATCAGCTTTATCTAGATCGAGATAATGGCAATGTTTTGATACGCAATATGACTTACGCTGCACCAGAAGCTACCGATGTAGCGGGAGATGGCAAAATTCGAGCACCGATGGATGGGGCTGTAGTGAATATCCTAGTCAATGAAGGCGATCAAGTAGTAAAGGGCCAAACATTATTGATTCTTGAAGCTATGAAAATTCAGCAACAGATTAAATCTGATGTGGATGGTGTAGTCGATGAAATTTTAGGTCAGCAAGGTCAACAAGTGAAAAAACGGCAAATGCTATTTAGTATCCAAATTTAAGAGAAGAGCAATTGTGGTTACTAGTAATCACTATTGATTTATAGAAGATGATTATTTAAATCAAAAAAGGGAACATACGTTCCCTTTAATTATAAAAAAACAAAATTATACAAGCTGTGTATACATACAATAGAGATAGCCTAAAATAGCTAAAGGAACAAGAGGAGCGATAACTTTTGACCATCCAGGAATAAAAGTTTCGTTAGGTTGCTCTTCAACATGTAAATCTTCATGATGTGGTTGGGCTTGGTGAACCATTTGGTTGAACTCCTTCATTGTTGCATCCAATGATAGCTCTTCTTGTTCAACAGGTTTAGAACCAATGAGCTCTGTTAGATGGTTTGTTGACCAAACCCAATCTTCAGCTTGGCCAGATAAATGTTCAACTTGCCCTAAAATGAGCTCTTTTAAACCACTTTGGCCGAAACCACCAGTCTCATCAAGTTGATTAAGTTCTGTTAACTGTAATGCCAGAATCTCAGAAATACTTTGCTCAAGTTCAGAATTTTTTAAAACTGACTTATTGTGTTTTGACGTAGTTAGATGACGTGCAACTTCTTGAATATACAATGGATCGGCAGTTTTGATTTCATGATAAATTTTATTGTCGTCCTGACGCCATAAGCTGATTAATTTACCAAGCGTCAATATATTCACTTCGTCAATCAGCTTATTTTTCTCATTGGCTGGATATTGATTTAAAAGCTGAGGCTTTTGAATTTTTATTTGCTCAGCAAAGTATTGGACTAAATCAAATGCCATACTTTATTCCTCTAAAATTAATCTAAAATTCTTAATGTTGGCTTTTTCTTGGTTGGTTCAGATGTTTCTTGTGTTTCTGAGTCTAACTTATCTTCTACAGGCGCTACATTGGCATATTCTTCAGGGTCAAAGAATAAACCTTGTCCATTTTCACGTGCATAAATACCTAAAACTGCTTGGATAGGTACGTAAATATCTTTGGAAACGCCGCCAAAACGTGCTGAAAATGTAATCGCATCATTGCTAATGAGTAGTTGATGTACCGCATGAGGCACAATGTTTAAAACAATTTGTCCATCTTTCACAAACTGTTGTGGTACATCAGTGTGCGGTTGTGTTGCATCAACGAGTAAATAAGGTGTGAGTTGATTGTCACAAATCCATTCATAGATTGCACGAGCAAGATAAGGACGTGTAGGGGTTAATTCAGTAGTTTGCTCAGACATATCACACTATTCCATATTTAATAGTTCATTGTAACGGGTTTTCTCTTGGGGCGTCATTGATTTAATAAAAGAAGGGCGGCTAAAGATACGTTTACAATACAAAAATATAGGTCGACACTGCTGCTTTGGTAAATCAATTCCCATGCTATTAAGTCTCACAAAAATTGGAGCAAGCATACAGTCCAGAATTGAAAAATTTTCGGACATAAAATAAGGGAAATGCTGAAATAAAGGGGTAAGTGATATTAAGGTATCACGCAATTCTTTTTGTGCTTTTTGTTTTTGTTCTACATTTAACGTATCTGCATGTCTGAGCATATGATCGGCCAACTTAAACCAATCATTTTCAAGACGCCAAATATATTGGCGTTGCTCTGCACGTGCCATAGGGGCATCGGCATATAATTTATTCTGACGATATCGGTCATCGAGATACTCAGCAATAATAGGTGCTGAAAATAATTTAAGATTTTGCTCAACCAGCATTGGCAATTGATTATAAGGATTTAGGCTTGCGAGATCTTCATCTTCGTGATCAGTCACGATTAATTGATATTTAATTTGTTTTTCTGCCAATAAAAAACGGATCCAGTGTGAACGGAAATCATCAGCATGGCTGTAAAGGGTAATTCCCTGAATTGAGGTGTTTTCGACCGACATATCACAAGGTATGGTTGTGTGAATCGGTTAGAATACTAAAAATATGCGTGGAAATCACGGTGACAAAGATAGAGTTTCATATATTTATCTGTTTCACTCATCTACAAAATGAATATGCAATAAAAAAGCCTTGGAAAAACCAAGGCTTTTTGTCCGATTCGGTAAACGAATTAACGTTTAGAGAATTGAGGACGTTTACGAGCTTTACGTAAACCAAGTTTCTTACGTTCAACTTCACGAGCATCACGAGTAACGAAACCAGCTTGACGAAGAACAGGTTTTAAAGTTTCGTCAGCAGCGATAAGTGCACGAGTAATACCGTGACGGATCGCACCAGCTTGACCACCGATACCACCACCTTTAACAGTGATGTAAAGGTCATATTTTTCAGTAGCTTCTAAAAGCTCTAAAGGTTGACGAACAACCATACGAGCAGTTTCACGACCGAAATATTGCTCTAAAGTACGGTTGTTAATAACGAGTTTGCCTGTACCAGCTGACAAGAAAACACGTGCAGTTGCGGTCTTACGGCGACCTGTACCATAATTAGTAGCCATGTGCTGTATCCCTTAGATGTCCAAAACTTGTGGCTGTTGAGCAGCGTGTGGATGCTCGCTACCAGCGTACACTTTCATCTTCTTGATCATTGCATAACCAAGAGGACCTTTTGGCAACATGCCTTTAACAGCACGTTCAAAGATTTCTTCAGGTTTGTGAGCAACTAATTTTTCGAAATTAGTTTCTTTTAAACCGCCTGGGAATTCAGTGTGGCGATAGTATTTCTTGTCAAGCGCTTTGTTACCAGTCACTTGAACTTGTTCAGCATTGATAACGATGATGTAGTCACCAGTGTCAACGTGAGGAGTATAAGAAGTTTTGTGCTTACCGCGTAAACGACGGGCAATTTCAGTCGCTAAACGACCAAGAGTTTTACCTGTAGCATCAACAACGAACCAATCGTGTTGTACTTCAGCAGGCTTTGCGCTGAGAGTTTTCATTCAAACACTACCTATTATAGTTGGTTTGAGCTAGACATCGCTCAAACAAAAAGGAGACGAGATTCTAAACGAGTTTGTTGTCAATCACAAGAAAAATCCCATATAAGCTACATAATTTTATCCCTAATCCGATGAATGTAGGTTATGTTAAAATAATTCAAATTTTAGAGATGTGTCGGGGGTGATTGTGCTGCCTTTATATGTCACTTCCGGTGAACCTGCCGGTATTGGTCCAGATATTTGTTTGAGTCTGGCAAAACGGGTTGATGAACGTCCTGTTGTTGTTTTGGCTGATCGAAATCTATTACAACAACGCGCTCAAAAGCTTGGTCTGGACATTAAATTTTTAGAGTATAGCGGACAAGCTGAATCGTCTTTGCAAGGTGAGCTTTATATAGAACATGTACCCCTAGAAACTATAGTCGTTGATGGACAGCTTAATGCTGCTAATGCCGCTTATGTATTAGAGCAATTACGTCGCTCAGCTGATTATGCTATGTCTGGTAAGAGCGTCGGTGTAGCCACTGCTCCTGTTCAAAAGTCGGTGATTAATGATGCAGGGATTTTATTTAGTGGACATACTGAATATTATCAAGAATTTGCAGGCGTAGAGCGTGTGGTTATGATGCTGGCAACGAAAACGTTGCGGGTGGCTCTGACGACCACTCATTTACCATTAAGAGATGTTGCAGATGCAATTACCAAAGAACGCTTGCATCAAGTGATTGATATTTTACTTCACGACTTAAAGACCAAATTTAAAATTAATGATCCTCGAGTCTTAGTATGTGGGTTAAATCCTCATGCAGGCGAAGATGGTTATTTGGGACGTGAAGAGATTGATACGATCAATCCGGTACTTGAGAGCTACCGATCACAGGGAGTTAAATTAAGTTTAAGTTTGCCAGCTGATACTTTATTTACGCCCGAACATCTTAAAAATGCTGACGCTGTTCTTGCGATGTACCATGATCAAGGCTTACCTGTGTTAAAATCACAGGGTTTTGGTGAAGCCATCAATATCACATTGGGCTTACCATTTATTCGAACTTCGGTCGATCATGGTACTGCTCTGTCTTTAGCTGGGACAGGATTGGCAAAAAGCTCAAGTTTAAATGTCGCTGTCGATTTAGCTTTATCTTTGGCAGCGAGTTAAATTTTTCATGTTGGAAATGTTCTATGTATCAAATTAATGCCCTAAACCCGAAAGATGAAGGGCATAAAGCTCGTAAACGTTTTGGTCAAAACTTCTTACATGATCAACGAGTCATTGCCAAAATTGTACGCTCAGTCAATCCGCGTACGGGTGATAATATTGTCGAAATTGGTCCAGGTTTAGCTGCTTTAACTTCTCCTTTAATTGGAGAATGTGATGCATTAACTGTAGTTGAATTAGACCGTGATTTAGCTGCCGGCTTACCTGAACGCGTGCCACATCCAGAACGTTTAACTATCGTAGAAGCTGATGCATTAAAATATGATTTTAGTCAGCTTGTAAAAGATGGGCGTCCATTACGCGTTGTCGGCAATTTGCCTTATAACATTTCTACACCATTACTTTTTCATCTCTTGGAATTTGGTAGCCAAGTTAAAGACATGCACTTCATGTTGCAAAAAGAAGTGGTAGAACGTATTACTGCTGAACCGAATACAAAAGAATATGGCCGTTTATCAGTCATGATCCAATATTATTGTCAGCCTACCTTTTTATTTGAAGTTCCAGCAGGCGCATTTAACCCGCCACCAAAAGTGACAAGTGCAGTATTTCGCTTGGTTCCTTACGAACAAAAACCAATTACGGCGAAAGATGAAAAAGCTTTAGCTCGCTTGGTTGCCCACGTCTTTACTCAGCGCCGTAAAACGCTAAGAAACAGTCTTAAAGGTATGTTGGCAGAGGATGGTTTCGAGAAAGCAGGAGTCGACCCAATGGCTCGTCCAGAAACTTTAACTCTTGCAGAGTTTGTGGCTTTGGCAGATCAAATGGTGGCATAAATGACTAAGCGCTATAACTATGTAATTGGAGATGTGCAAGGTTGTTTTGAGGCACTCAAAGCGCTATTAAAAGAAATACGTTTTGACCCTGATCAAGATTTTATCTGGTTTGCTGGTGACTTGGTTGCACGTGGTGAAAACTCTGTAGGTGCTCTACGTTTTATTAAAAAACTAGCTGATCGAGGGGCTGCTGCTACCGTATTAGGTAATCATGATTTAACCCTGATTGCCGGTGCTCGTGGTCTTAAGGAAATTAAAGAAAAAGATCGCACGCAGGATGTTATTGACGCCGTGGATGGTGATGATCTTATCGATTGGTTACGTAAACAGCCGTTATGTTTATTTCCAAATGAGCAAACAATACTGACGCACGCAGGTGTACCTTGTATTTGGGATGCACAAAAAACTGCTGCATTGGCAAAAGAAGTTGAGGCTGTATTGGCGCATGATGATTTATCTGTGCTAGATGCATTTTTAGCTGAAATGTATGGTTCAAAACCCGATCTTTGGACAGATGATTTGACAGGTAATGAACGTTTACGCTGTATTACCAACTACTTAACTCGTATGCGTTTAACTAATGCAGAAGGGGCTTTGGAGTTTAGTTTTAAAGATACTTTAGATGCACCAATGCCAGAAGGTTATTTACCGTGGTTTGAATTTCCAAGTAAGGCTGCACAAACCCATCAAATATTTTTTGGACATTGGGCTGCTCTAGAGGGTAGAACTACTAGTGAACACATCCAAAATGTTGATGGTGGTTGTGTATGGGGTAAAAACTTAATTGCTTATCGTCTTGAAGATCAACAAGCTTTTTCTGTGAGCAATCCTGTTATGTAATAAAAAAAGCCGCTGAAGCGGCTTTTTTTATTTTTAAGATATTTATTCTAGGCGAATCCAGATCTGATTACGACCTAAAGCAGATACCCCAAGGTAACCGCGCATATGTAGACGTTTACCATTTGCACTAAGTTTTGCTTTTAATCCGTAAACTTTACCAGTATTTGGGTCTAGAATTTTTCCACCTGTATAGGTTGAATTATCAGTTTGCTTGAGCCCGGTTGCGATATCTAAGCCTAAAATAGGCTTATTGGTATAAGGTGCAGGACAGTTATCACAAATTTCTTTTGGCGTATAACCTGGGCGTGGTGTTATTTTTACGATTTTACCTGCATAAGTACCATTTGCCTCTTTCCGTATTTCTACATGTGCTTTAGGTGTACCTGTTTTATCATCAATCGTTTGCCAAAGACCTGTAATATCAGCTGCAAAAGTAGCTGTATTTATTCCCACTAGGAGCAAAGCTCCAACAAAAAATTTCCCCATAATCAAAAAATCCTTTTAGATTTGAAAGGTCCATCTTATTTGTAATTAATAACGGGTTCAATGTTTATTTAAACTACTTTTTAATCAGTGTATTCCAAAAGATAACATGAAGGTTGGTAGCCAAATAGCAGTAAATACACCGTTTAATGCCATACCGAATGCCGCATAACGACCTGCTACAGGTCCACGTTGCCAAGCCTGAGCAGTTCCAATTGCATGTGCAGCTAAGCCTAGAGCTAAACCTGAAGCTCTTTCATCGTGTATATGCTTAAGTAAAAATGGTGAAAATGCTGCACCAATAACTCCGGATAAAATTACAATGAGAGTGACTAATGTCTCTGGAGCATGTAATAAGGTCGCGATGTTTAAAGCAATTGGGGTGGTTACTGCACGTGTAGCAAAAGCCAAAATAGTCGGCTCAGACATATGCAATAGGTAAGCAAGGCCCATTGGTAAAGCAACGGCACTAATGCTGGCAAAGCATAAAATACCAATCACCGATTTAAGAGGTAAATCGTCATAACGCATTGCAGCCAAAGGTATAGCTAAAGCAACCGTGACATAGCCTAATAAATGACTAAATAAATCATTTACGTAAAGCCGGTATTCTTCATAGGGAACTTTCAAGATTGATAATAGCCCAATGACAATGAACATGCCGAAAACTAAAAGAGGAACTTGAGGAAAGCGGCGGTTTAATGGTTTTGCACAAAGGTAGCCAACTAAAGTGATCAAAAAACCATAAAGAATCATAAACATTTTATTCTCCTTATAACCAATGTTTTGCCATTTTTGCATAGACCCACAAGGGTATAAGGGTGCTCACTACCAAAACAAAAAGAAATAACGGAATTTCTTTACCCATATGTACCAGCATAATTAAGGAGCCTGCACAAATAGGTAAAAAAGCAAAACCACTTTCTTTCATGACTTTATTATTAGTATCGACAAGTCTTAACGGGATTTTCTTAAATTTACGCCAAATCAGTAAAACGATAAGTAAACTAATTAAACCTACCAGATTGCCTAACTCTGGATGACCAAAAGCACGCATAACGACGACTGAGCCTTCGCGAAAACCGATAATAAGTAGTAAGGTTCCTACCCATGCTGCCCAGTCTATACTTTTGATCTTATCCATATTTTTTATCTCTAAAAGTTTACTTATCAAGTTTTAACTGATCTAGTGCTTGATTTCAAACTCTTCCAGTGATCTTTTAAACTGACTTGCGCGTTCACCTAATATCTCATCTATAGGGAGTTTGGCTTGGCGAATTAACTGCTCAAGCTTATGAGGTGCAATTCGTATATCAATATGTAATAGCCCTTCATCGTCATAATGCTCAGATTGAATGACATTTAAAGCATAAAGTTGAGTACGCAATTTGCCATAAGCAGGTTTAAGTACCAATGAGAAGTGTTGAAGTTGTCCCATTAGACATTCTTGTACGGCTTGGCGAAGTAAATCTAGACCTAACCCTGAGTGTGCAGATACATAAACACGATCTGGAACATGGGGCTCTGAATAAATAATTTTTGCCTCTTCGCCACTCAAATCAATTTTGTTATAAACACGAAGTACGGGTGCATCCGCTCCAATTTCCTTCAATACACCTTCAACGGCTTCAATCTGGTCAAGCATGTCATGACTACTACTATCGATGACATGTAAAAGCAGGGTAGCTTCAAGCGTTTCTTCTAAAGTTGCTTTAAATGATTCGACCAAATCATGTTGTAAGTTTCGTACGAACCCTACAGTATCTGCTAGAACCACCGTACCAATTCCATCCCATTCTAGACGGCGTAAGGTTGGATCAAGTGTTGCAAATAGTTGGTCGGCTGCATACACATCACTTTTCGCTAAAATATTAAATAAGGTTGATTTACCCGCGTTGGTATAACCGACTAATGAAACAGTTGGGATCGAAGCTTTTTGTCTTGCAGCTCGTCCTTGCATACGGGTTTGATGGACTTTCTCTAACTTATCTTTTAACTGGGTAATACGGACACGAATGAGACGACGGTCTGTTTCGAGTTGTGATTCACCGGGACCGCGTAAACCAATACCACCTTTTTGTTGTTCAAAATCAGCAGACCAACCACGGATTAAACGGGTTGATAAATGTTTTAACTGAGCAAGTTCAACTTGTAATTTACCTTCATGGGTCCGCGCGCGCTGGGCAAAAATATCTAAGATGAGACCGGTGCGGTCAATAACGCGGCATTTTAAAATCTTTTCTAAATTACGCTCTTGGGCAGGGGTTAATGCATGATCAAAAATAACAAGACTTGCTTCTAATTCCTGAACTTGTTCTGCAATCTCATCAACTTTACCTGAACCAATAAAAAACTTAGGGTCCGGTTTATTACGTTGAACTTTAATGTGCTCAAGAATATCTGCACCAGCTGACTGTGCAAGTAGAGCAAATTCTTCGGCATCCAGATCATCTAATAATTGTACAGACACACTCACTAATATTGTGCGTTCACCGCCTTGATGCCGATCAACATATTCCACGTGGCTATAAATCCTGAATAAGGTAAAACTTTATTCTAGAGGAAACTTGAGCAAAAGGGGAAAGGGTTTACTCTTATTCTTTAGATTAACTACAGCGCATTTTATTTTTATTTGTGTCTATCACACAGCGATGCAAGTTTATTCCGAAACGTATAGAATGGCTCGAAATGGGTATAACAATGATTGATCGTTAGTGAAATTTTATGACTCAAACGCAAAGTATAGTGAATTCAACGTTAAAGAAATTTTCAAAAATAGGTTTATACGGAAAAAAAGTTACTTCAGCGACTGCGGCAATCAGTGAAGGTTTTTACTTAGTTTATCGTCATGGACTTTATAAAGATCCAAATAACCCTGTTAACACTCGATATGTTCAATATTTCTGTCGTCGTTTATGCCAAGTATTTAATCTTGAAGTTCAAGTACATGGCACAATCCCTAGAGAGCCCGCTTTATGGGTGAGTAACCATATTTCTTGGCTTGATATCGCCGTTTTAGGTTCGGGTGCACGTGTCTTCTTCTTAGCTAAAGCCGAGATAGAAAAGTGGCCTATTCTTGGCAATTTGGCGAAAGGTGGGGGCACCTTATTTATTAAACGTGGATCAGGTGACTCCATTAAAATTCGAGAGCAAATTACCGAATTTTTAAAACAAAATATTCCAGTTTTATTTTTCCCTGAAGCGACTACTACAGATGGCCATTCTGTTAAGCGGGTTCATGGTCGTTTACTCGGAGCTGCTATCGAAGCTCAGCGTCCGGTACAGGTATGTTTAATCTGTTACGTAAACCGTCATGGTGAGTTAGATACCGTTGCACCATTTATTGGTGAGATGTCATTCGTTGAGCATATTCAACGTGTGCTAGAAATGCCGAAAGTAACAGCCCATTTACTTACACTTCCTCCTATTTCGGTAGAAGGCCATGATGTAAAAAGTTTGACTCAAGAAGTGCAAGAAAAAATGGTTGAAGGATTGGCTCAATTACATAAAAAAGTACTTAAGCCAAAAAGTTAATTACATAAAACCTTCGAGTGGCAGCCATGATAGTAGTTTCATGCCTGCCTTTTGCCACCATTTCATTTCTGGTTCTTTTTTATAAATTACAGGGCCTTTTGGAGTTTCCTGTTGCCAGTAAATATGATTGTTTGGATCGAGCTTTAATTTATAAGCATATTTGTTTAAATTTTCATCCATCGTATGGTGAATTGTTTTGGCCAGTGATGGACTATCTAAAATTACGCCAATTTCAGTATTTAAATACGCCGAACGTGGGTCAAAGTTGAATGAACCAATAAAAACCTGTTCATCTAATGCCATAAGTTTGGTGTGTAAACTTGAGCGGCTTAAACCTTTCATGTTTACTTTCGCTTTGGTTGCCAGTTCATCCGTATTCTTATTCAAATCGCGTTTATCTGGAGTCGGTAAAAACTCATACAGTTGAACGCCGTTTTTCAAAAGTTCTTTACGATATTTTCCATAAAACGCATGAACAACAGCTACGTCATTTGCTTTGAATGAGTTTGTTAAAACTCGAACTTCTACACCTTCTTTAGCAAGCGTACTTAAAATTTTAGCGCCTTGCTTTTCTGGAATAAAATAAGCCGAAATCAGGTCAACATTGCTTTCTGGTTTTTCCAAATGGTTAATCAATTGGAAATTTAAATGTTCTTCTTTTTTCGCTTTTGATCTAATTTTATCAGGTGAGTCTTTCACAACCTCTGCTTTAACCCAATCAAATTTAATATTACGGTCTAACCATTTATCAAAAGCATGTGATCTAGAGGTTAAGTCAAGGAAGTTCTGAACGGTGGCTTGTTGATAATGAGCATCAAGTTGTTGTTTTAAGCTTTCATAGCGCAAACGGTGTTGTTGAGCACTGACGATACTTTGGACTGAATATGCATATTCATGATTCCAGTAGTCATCAAAAGAATTCACGATATCATCAACGGCAGCACCAACCAACATGACATCGACGTCAGAAAACTGGTAACTGTCACTAACGTTGTAATACTGATTTGTCATATTGCGCCCACCAATAAGCGCAACCTGATTATCAGCAATAAAGCTCTTGTTATGCATACGACGATTGATACGCTTTAAGTCTAAAATCATATCCATCGCGCGATATTTGCGGAAACGGTAGGGGTTAAATAATTTAACTTCAATATTTTTATGTTGAGAAAGCGCGAGTAACACGCCTTCCATCTTTTTAGCATTATTATCGTCAATTAATAAACGTACTTTAACACCACGATCAGCAGCACGAATAATTGCATGTAAAGCTAAAGCACCGACTTTATCGTTATCCCAAATATAGTATTGTAAATCTAAAGTCTTTTCGGCTTTATCAATCAGCCTTAAGCGAGCCGCGAGCGCTTCTAAGGGATCATTTAAAAGATGATAACCCGTTAAATTCGGATTTTTTTCACGTAAAGGCGTAATAATTTTTGAAAGAGAAGTTTGAGATGTATCGATATCTCGTGCGTACTGGATTGGTTCAGGGCTATGTTTGGGTAATGTGCTACAACCTGTCAAAGCCACAGCGAAACTTGAACATACGACTATAGAAGCTTTAATCAAAAAGCCTTTAGCCAGTTGATGAGTTTGAAGCTGTTTGGAATGAAAGGATTGTGCCATAATCAATACATACGATAAGGTGAGCTAGAGTATAATTCGTGCATATTGAAAGATAAATATTGAATTTGATTACTAGCAATCAATATAAGATAAGTCGAGAATCGTAATGTGGAACCCAAATTCAATCATCTTTTGTTTTTACCTTATTTTTTCAATACTTGCTCTCTGGGGAATTATTGAAGCTTGGGTTCATCAATCACGTACTGAAACGATTCATTCATTTAAAGCTTTTGTTCACTTACTTGCTTTTTATCTATCTTATCTTCTTATTCCACTTTGGTTCTTTAATTTATATGCCGGTTGGATAGGTTATTACTCAATTCATGAAACCATTTTTATCTTTTTATTAAGCGGTATTCTCATTTACGCACGTTTTATAGAGCCACATATGGTACGTGTCGATGTTCACCAATATCGTTTAAACCCAGATCGCCGTTTTGCTAAACCTGTAAAAGTCGCTTTAATTGCAGACTTACATATAGGCCTATTCTCTGGGCATGAACGTCAACTCAAAATCATTGTGAAAAAGCTTAATGAACAACAGCCAGACTTAGTAGTTGTGGCAGGAGACTGGACTTATGAGCCAGAAGATAAGCTAGTACAGGAACTGAGTGTACTTAAAGATATTAAAGCTCCAGTTTATTCAGTTCCAGGGAACCATGACGAGCAATATCCGGGTCCGCCTATTCAACAATTATTAAAAGATGCACTTCACTACAATGATGTAATGGATATTGAAGGAAAAATTGTTGAGTTTGATGAGTTTCGTTTAATCGGGATTGGTGACTTATGGGCAGGGAAAACCGATATGCGTTCAATGCCAGACTTACCTCAAGATAAACCATGGTTAATTCTTTCCCATAACCCCGATACGGTAGATATGGTCCCTAAATTACCTAATCGCCCTTTAATGTTGTCAGGTCATACACATGGAGGGCAGGTCGAACTTCCGTGGGTAACCAACTATATTATGAAAAAAGTATCAATTTTAGGCCATAAACGTGGTTTCTATTCGCATGAACACGCTGATGTATTTGTTACCGTAGGAACAGGTATGGTTGGAATACCATTAAGATTTCGTGTACCGCCTACTATTGATATTATTGAACTTGTATAAAACAAAAAAGCCAATCACAAAGGATTGGCTTTTTTATAATGAGAAATTTAAGGAATAATTACGATAGCAACACGACGATTAATTGCCCGATTTTCATTGGTTGTATTCGGTACGTACGGTTGAGTTGAACCACGTCCAATAACGTAAATATTTTCCTTTTTAAAACCGTGAGTCAAAAAGAGGTTCGCAACACTTTGTGCACGTTCTTCAGATAACTTTTGGTTGTATTCAGGATTACCTACATCGTCAGTGTGACCAACGATTTTTAATTTATTCAAATCATATTTATTTAATTGATTTGCTAAACGTGTAAGCTCTGCTTCATGACTTTGTTTTAATGTTGCGTCATTAAAATCAAATAATAAGCGTTCTGGTAAACCTAGAGTCCAGCCTTCATTAGTAAGTACAAACCCCTCTTTTTTTAGCATTTTTACTTGACGATATTTCAAAGGACCAAAACTCAAGCAGCCTGCAAGCGCAATGCACAGCAATGCAATAAAGGAGAGTTTCAAAGATCTTGTATTCATAAATTAGCCTAAATTTAATTCTCTGGTTTATAAATAAACCAATGTTGCTCAGAAGTCTTAGCCTTATACATCGCTTGATCTGCTTGCATAATAAAATCTTCTGGACTAGACGCAAATTGGGATAAAGCAATCCCTACACTAAAACTGAAATAAATCGTTTGATCATTTAGATGCAAAGGTTCTTTACAGCTTTCGAGTAAATTTTCAGCAATAGATATTAAATGATCGGCATGCGTAATGGAATGCAAAATAACCGCAAATTCATCACCGCCTAAACGGGCAATAAAATCTTGATGACGTAAACGCGTTTGTAACCTTTTCGCCATCTCTTTTAAAACCTCATCACCAGCTAAATGTCCGAACTGATCATTAATTGATTTGAAGTTATTGTTATCTATAAACAATAAGGCTGACTTATTATCAAAATCCTTATCTTCAAACATATCTAATAATATTTGATAAAAATAATGTCTATTCGGTAATAGGGTCAGCTGGTCATGATGAGCTTGAAACGATAATTTACGATTTTCCTTTTGCAGCTGATTATCCCAAATCTGAATTTCTTCAAGTAACTCATTAAAAACTGTATTTAGATCTTGAAACTCTTTAATTCGGTTATAAGGAAAACGAAGGTTATAAGCTTTTTGTTCACTCACGATTTGAGCAATATTTGTGAGTGGATAAATTGCTTGCATAATTTGACGATAAGTCAAATTCACTGACCACCACAATGCACAAACAATAAATAGCATCGCAATAGCAAGGCCGACCATAATCATCTTTAAAAATTGCAATATTTTTTCAGAGCTACCAAAAAGGGTGAGTTCACCTACATTCTGTTGATGATGATAAATCGTTAAATGTACTGGCTCATTTAAAAACCAGTGATCAAACCATTTCTCTAACACCGAAGTTTGACTCGACAACTTAAAACTTTGAGCAATCAGGTGATGTTCAGAGTCATAAATATGAATCGCTCGAATAGAGTGATCATTTGTGTATTCATTTAAGATTTGTTCGATCGTGATCTTATCGTTAAACACAACGGCAGGCTGAATACGCTCAAGAAGAGTATGGCTAAGTAATTGCAAATTTTGTTTTGCATAAGTTTCCATCGTAAAAACGGAAATTGATACAAATGTAAAAGAGCAAATAAAAAAAGTTATAGCAAAGATCGTAAATTGAGACTTTCTAAAAAGTGCATGTAGCGAAGTGGATTGATACAACTTAGATATCATAATCCTTACTCCGCGTTCTTAGCCAAGAGTAAAACCCTTGGATCAATATGGACCTTGGAATGGCTTAATGCATCTAAGTTAACTTTAAAAGTGGTGTAATTATTTTGATTATATAAACAAAAGATACTACCAACTTCACATTCTGGATTATTAATACTTAAAGAAAGCAAAGAACGATATGGATAATTCTGAATTAAGTTTTGTTGCTGCTGAGGTGGTGTAGTAGAGAAATAAACAGCCTGGCAATGCGATTTAGAAAAATCTTTAGCATTAACGGTTTGTACACGATAATTATAAGATAATTGTTGAATATAAGACTGGAAGGTAGAAGTAATTGATGCATTATCAATTACACAAAGAGTAGGCGTGCTGACATTCTCCCATTTGCTATAACTTAAAATAGATAAAGTGAGCACATAAAAGTTATGTTTTGAATTGGCATAAGCAGGCCCACTCGTAGCAAACACTACAAGTATGCAAAATAATACTTTCTTAGCGGAGTGCCACATGGTGAGTTAATGCCAAATCAATTGCACGAATAATCTATTCTACATGAAGTTGAATAACTAAAAAAAGTTTAATATCTCATCTAATATCGAGTAGAAAGCCTAAAAAATGTACGCTTGATATGAAATGCTATAAAAAGGGGTTGCAAAGGGAATGAGATGGTCTATAATGCACATCCATCGGCGGTGATGCAGATAGAAACTTGTTGAAAAA
>ERZ808232.95-NODE-95-length-26742-cov-22.847679_pt1 | contig 26742 bp, 24 predicted proteins | sample MGYA00521281_ERZ808232 | MGnify/ENA primary metagenome ERZ808232 (study PRJEB31515, sample SAMN02941833) | indoor metagenome | biome: House; feature: Kitchen Counter; material: surface | place: USA: Illinois | collected 2012-02-13 ... | reverse complement strand
GAAGGAAGTTCGGAATTTTTAAATATCATTAAAAATATTCCTGTAAATCAAAGAACTTTAATTATTCCATCTCCTCTACTACTTGAAATGGATGATCCTACGCATTTTCATGGTGAACTCAAGTTTCAATACAATATTCCCGCTTCAAAACTCTCTGATCAACAGAAAGATAATTTAAAAAATTTAGGGTTTAAAAATCATTTTATGGTTATGGAGAACCAAACACAGCTTTTATATCCTTACGCTATTATTCGTTTTAAAGGCCAAATTTATCAAACCAGCCCTACTTTAAAAGTTCAACAAACGATTCCAACTCCATATCCAATCGCCTTACAACAAAAAGATGAAATAACCAAGAAACATCCGTTTAAACGTGTAACGCGTATGGCGCTTTATCCTTTAGCGATGGCATTTGATATAGTGACGGTAGCTCCTTCTCTCATCTTGTCAGATTTACGAGGTGACTTTACTAAATAAGCACCCTTACTAATCTAAAAAACAAAACCAGCCCTTAGGCTGGTTTTGTTTAAGAAAATTTCTTTTGTTTGATATTTATAAATTTTCTCAATTTTTTTATTTTGAATAATCATTTGTTCTTAAACTTTTTAAATTCTATTTTCATGTTTGTATACCAATACTTTTATAGAAATTTCGCTAAGCGTAAAAACACGTGTAACTTTTATGTAAGCTAAAACTTCATCATTTTTCATCCAAATGCGCTATATCAGATTTACAAAAAATAACATAAGATTTTCATATAAGGGACTAGCTTAAAAGTGTGAGTCAATTCAATCAAATTGAGGAACAAGGGGAGACTGTCATGAATATGAAAACAATCAAGCATGGGCTTAATCACTTGTTTGCCTTTGAAAACTTACCAGCCGATATGCATTCACAAGCTGAGGATGAAATTGAACAAGGCTTACGCTTTGAAGAGTTAGCCATACAAGATCATGAACGTATGCAGAATTGGTTAGATATTACCCCAAATGACCGCAATGCGATGTGGTGCTACCTCCGTGCAGCTTTAAGAGGTAATGCTGACGCTTCCTTTAAACTTGGTATTGGCTATTTAAATGGTCAATTTGGTTTAGATAAAAACTACACTGAAGCTGAAAAGTGGTTAAACAAAGCAGCAAGTCAGGGACATCCTGATGCTGAACGTTGCTTACAAGAAGCTTTTAGTAAACTTGCCTTCTAACAAAAAACCAGCCCTTAGGCTGGTTTTTAAATTTAGCAGTAATTAACCGCTAATTTTTTTGTATTTCTTGCGATGAGGCTGAGCGTCATCACCTAGCTTAGCACGGCGATAAGCTTCAAACTCGGTATAGTTACCTGTATAGAACTCTGGTTGTTCATCTTCAAATGACAAGATATGAGTCGCAATACGGTCAAGGAACCAACGGTCATGCGATACAACCATTACTGTACCCGGGAATACCAAAATTGCATCTTCAAGTGCACGTAAAGTTTCTACGTCCAAGTCGTTTGATGGCTCATCCAGTAAGATAACGTTTGCACCTTGCTGTAAAATTTTCGCAAGTTGTAAACGGTTACGCTCACCACCTGACAATTCACCTACGCGTTTTTGCTGATCTTGGCCTTTAAAGTTAAAACGACCAATATAAGCACGTGATGCAATTTCATAATCGCCAACTTTCAAGATGTCTAAACCGCCAGAAACTTCTTCCCAAACTGTTTTGTTATCATCTAAAGTGTCACGAATCTGACCAACATAAGCAACTTTAACTGAATCACCAAGTGTTACAGTACCGGTGTCAGGTTTTTGCTCACCTGTCATCATACGGAATAAAGTCGTTTTACCGGCACCGTTAGGACCAACAATACCTACAATCGCTGCTGGTGGTACGGTAAATGACAAGTTTTCGTAAAGTAAACGATCACCAAATGACTTGCTGATATTTTCTACTTCAACAACCTTGTTACCTAAACGTGGACCAGGTGGAATATAGATTTCAGAGGTCTCATTACGCTGTTGGAATTCGCGTGAGTTAAGCTCTTCAAAACGCTCCATACGCGCTTTGTTTTTCTTTTGCTGACCTTTCGCATTTTGACGAACCCATTCAAGTTCTTTTTTCAATGCTTTAGCAAAAGATTCTTCTTGTTTCTGCTCTTGTTCTAAACGAGCATTTTTTTGCTCCAACCAAGAAGTGTAGTTACCTTGGTAAGGAATACCGTGTCCACGGTCAAGCTCCAAGATCCACTCGGCAACGTTATCTAAGAAATAACGGTCGTGCGTAATCGCCACGATTGTGCCAGGGAAATCTTTTAAGAATCGCTCTAACCAAGATACAGACTCTGCATCCAAATGGTTCGTTGGTTCGTCAAGAAGCAACATATCTGGTTTAGAGAGCAATAAACGGCAAAGTGCTACACGACGGCGTTCACCACCAGAAAGCTTAGTTACATCTGCATCCCAAGCTGGAAGGTTCAAGGCATCTGCCGCGATTTCAAGCTGGTTATTTAGGTTATGTGCATCCCAAGCATGGATAATTGATTCTAATTTTTCCTGCTCTTTCGCAAGCGCATCAAAATCAGCATCTGGGTCTGCATATTCTGCAAATACCTGATCAAGACGCTCTAAAGCATCTAAAGCTTCACGCACACCATCTTCAACGTTACCACGAACGTCTTTAGTCGGATCAAGTGGCGGTTCTTGCTCTAAATAGCCGATTTTAATTCCAGGTTGTGCACGAGCTTCACCAGAGAAATCTTTATCTACGCCAGCCATAATACGAAGCAAGGTAGACTTACCCGCACCGTTCAAACCGAGAACACCAATTTTGGCACCCGGGAAAAATGATAAAGAGATGTCTTTTAAGATTTCGCGCTTTGGCGGAACCATCTTAGACACTCGGTTCATCGTATAAATATATTGGGCCACGCAGGACTCCTCAATTGAAAAACCAATACATCGCAAGACGCGACAAAATAATCGCGCGTATTATACGATGAAAACACTAATGACTTGAAGTTATGATTTCCATCGTGCGGATTTATCAAACAATTTTCTTTTTCAATAAGTTGCAAAATGTTTATGTATAAGATTTATACAACGTTTCAGCGCATATTTTTCTATCTATATTCCTAAAATTGGATAACAAACCAGAATTTCTGCAATTTTCTATATAAATTTTAAGCTAGACTCGCTCAATATTTAACTCACGAAGATGAAGTAATCATGACTTATAAAGATGAAACCTTAGCCATTCACGCAGGCTACACTCCAGAAGCAACCACTAAAGCTGTTGCAGTCCCTATCTATCAAACAACTTCGTATGCATTTGATAACACACAACACGGTGCCGACCTTTTCGATTTAAAAGTTCAAGGCAATATCTATACCCGTATTATGAATCCAACCACAGCCGTACTTGAGCAGCGCCTTGCTGCGTTAGAAGGCGGTATTGGTGCTCTAGCTTTGGCTTCTGGAATGGCAGCAATTACTTACACAATTCAGACCATTACTGAAGCTGGAGATAATATTGCCTCAGTCTCAACTTTATATGGTGGAACGTACAACTTATTTGCTCATACCTTGCCAAAACAAGGCATTGAAGTTCGCTTTTTTGATTATCAAAAGCCTGAAAGTTTACGTAACTTAATTGATGATAAAACTAAACTTGTTTTTGTTGAGTCAATCGGCAATCCGCTTGGAAATATCATCGATCTAGAAGAAATTTCGAAAATCGCCCATGAATATGGCGTACCTGTCGTTGTTGATAATACAGTCGCTACCCCTGCTTTATTAAAACCATTCCAATATGGCGCCGATATCGTCATACATTCTTTGACTAAATATATTGGTGGTCATGGCAATAGTATTGGTGGTGCGATTATCGATAGCGGTAAGTTTCCTTGGGGTAAATATCCGGAGCGTTTTAAAGTATTGAATACGCCAGACCCAAGCTATCATGGTGTGAACTATGTAGAGGCATTAGGTGAAGCTGCCTATATAGCAAGGGCTCGCGTTGTACCATTACGTAATACAGGCGCAGCTATTAGTCCGCTCAGTGTTTTCTTAATTTTACAGGGTCTAGAAACGCTTAATTTACGGATGGAACGCCATACTGAAAATGCACAAAGAATTGCGGAATATTTGCAAAATCATCCGAAAGTAAAATGGGTCAATTACGCAGGCTTAAAAGATCATCCACAACACCAACTTGCGCAAAAATATGTAAAAGGTAAACCTTCTGCAATTTTATCTTTTGGGGTTCAAGATGGCCGTGAAGGCGGTACTCGCTTCATTGATGCCCTCCAGCTATTTACCCGCCTTGTGAACATTGGTGATGCGAAAAGTCTGGCGTGTCACCCTGCAACCACAACTCACCGCCAACTCAACGAACAAGAACTAAAAGCTGCTGGTGTAAGTGAAGATATGGTACGTCTTTCAATTGGTATCGAGCATGTTGATGACCTCATTGCCGATTTAGAACAAGCACTTTCATCCGTATAAATTTTAAACCCATCTAACAAGCCTCTGGAATATAGAGGCTTTTGTATTTTTAAGTGATTTAACTATTAAGAATAATTAATGGATTAGGGTAATAATTTAGAGTTTTTACTCTAAATAAATTGTTAAATTTCATATATTTACACACTAGACAATTTTTAAACATCTATTAAGATAAGGCAATATTTAGGAGTTCATCAGGATGAACCAACGGTTGTAAAAATAAAAATTACATACCGGAATAAATAGCCCCTGCCCCTACTTAGGTAAAATGCTGTGAATAAAAAATTAAAAGCTCTGTTCCAGGAAAAGGTACAAGGTAAAGTCATCTTAGTGACAGGCGCCTCAAGTGGAATCGGTTTAACGATTTCCAATAAACTTGCTGATGCTGGTGCGCATGTTTTACTGGTTGCCCGTACTCAAGAAACATTAGAAGAAGTCAAAGCAGATATTGAAAGCCGTGGCGGTCAGGCATCAATTTTCCCATGTGATCTGAATGACATGGAAATGATTGATCAGGTTTCTAAAGAGATTTTAGCTTCTGTTGACCATATTGATATTTTAATTAATAACGCAGGTCGTTCTATTCGTCGTGCCGTTCATGAGTCTTATGACCGTTTCCACGACTTTGAACGTACTATGCAATTAAACTACTTTGGCGCTGTACGTTTAGTGCTCAATATTTTGCCTCACATGATTCAACGTAAAGATGGGCAAATTATTAATATTAGTTCGATTGGTGTATTAGCAAATGCAACCCGCTTCTCGGCTTATGTTGCTTCTAAAGCTGCGCTTGATGCATTTAGCCGTTGTCTATCGGCAGAAGTTCATGCACATAAAATTGCAATTACTTCAATTTACATGCCTTTAGTGCGTACACCAATGATTGCGCCAACTAAGATTTATAAATATGTACCGACTCTCTCACCTGAGCAAGCAGCCGATTTAATTGCTTATGCGATTGTGAAACGTCCAAAACGTATTGCAACTAACTTAGGCCGTTTGGCTTCTATGACCTATTCAGTGGCCCCTGGCATTAACAATATGTTTATGTCGATTGGTTTCCGTCTGTTTCCAAGTTCAGACGCCGCAAAAGGCAAAAAAGCTGAAAAACTTAACTGGGTGCAAAAAGCATATGCACGCATTTTCCCTGGTGAGCATTGGTAATTTAAAATATTCAGCGAGCTTAAATAAAAAAGCGCCTCATGAAAGGCGCTTTTTTTATTTGGTTCTATTTACGTATCTAAAAACTCGACATGCCCTGTTTTAACATCGTAAATCGCACCAACAATCGCTATTTCACCACGATCCAGTAAGTCTTTAAGTACCGTACTGTTATTAATAATATATTGGATATTGTAGTGAACATTCATAGCAGTTACCTGATTTACGAAGGTCTTGTTTAACTCACGGGGTTGCATAATGTCATATACGCTTTCTACCGAATGCATGAGCGGACCAAGCACATATTGAATATGCGGCATCTCTTTGACATCGGAGATTTGCTTTTGCTGTAAGCGTAACTGACATGCACTCGTCACTGCACCACAGTCAGTATGGCCTAAAACTAAAATGACTTTTGAGCCTTTGGCCTGACAAGCAAACTCAAGCGAGCCTAATACCTTTTGACCTGCAATATTACCTGCAATCCTTAAACTAAATAGATCACCAATACCCACGTCAAAAATCATTTCAGTTGGAGCACGTGAGTCCATACATCCCAAAACAGCAGCAATTGGGTGCTGGCCTTCATCTGCAGTAACACGAATTTGGCGATAAATATCACGTTGCAAGCGCTCATTTTTTACGAAACGTTCATTTCCTTCTTTAAGTAAAGTAATGACTTGCTGTGGACTTAGTTTACGTTGTAGATCTCTCGTACTAATGTAGATATCCAGTACTGCATCATCTACCTCTTCATAGTGCTGCTTAAATCCAATAAGCTTAAGGTCGACTTGGCGTTTAACTGCCGTCTCATTTTGATAGTCTTGAATGACTTGATAAATATCCGGATCAATCGAATCACATTGAGTGGCATCAATAATCAACTGCTGATTTTTATGAACATGTTCTAAGGCAGAAATGAGTGCGGAACGATTCAGAAATGTCACTTGTGAAGGAAGCTCAATACGCGTCACGATTCCATGTAAATGCTTTTCTTTATAAACACGAACACCTTTATTGAAGTTGCCATATAAAATAAATGCACTACTGGTAAATAGCCCCACCAAGATTCCGGTTAATAAATCTGTTAGCAAGATTGCAACCAAGGTAATAATGAATGGTAAAAACTGTCTCCAACCTTTTTGGTAAAGCTGTTTGAATAACTTTGGATGAGTCAGTTTAAAACCAGTCACGATCAAAATTGCTGCAAGTGCAGACAAAGGAATCATGTTCATGAGTGGGACAAAAAATAGAATGGCAAGCAGTAACAACACACCGTGAATAATGGTTGAGCATTTACTACGTGCACCTGTATTGGCATTTACAGAACTACGGACAATCACTGAGGTCACTGGCATTCCGCCAATTAAACCCGACACAATATTACCTGCTCCTTGCGCCCATAACTCACGATTAGGTGGAGATGAACGCTTTTGAGGATCAAGCTTATCGGCCGCTTCTAAATTTAGTAATGTTTCTAAAGATGCCACGATCGCAAGTGTAATGGCTCCAGTATAAATTAATGGTTCAGCTAAATAGCTAAAGTCAGGAAAAACCAATACCTCTTCTGGTGCTTGTAATATATTTGGTAGTTGAATCAAATTATTACTTTGCACAGCCCATGAAGAACCGATACTTATTAAAACAAAGTTAAAAACTGCTGCGAGTACCACGGCAATTAAGGCAGAAGGCAACGCTAACTTTTTAAGTGGGCTACTGTCCCAAGCTAAAATTAAAAATAAGCTCAGCAGTCCAATCAATGCTGCTCCAGCATCAAATTTTTGGATAAACGTATCCGGTGTAGCAGTCCAAACTTCTTTCCATGAAAAATCAGTCAACCCAAATAAATAAGGTAACTGTGTCACAATCAGAATGGCACCAATGGCTGCCAACAATCCTAAAATGACATTGTTTGGAATAAAGTTGGCAAAGAAACCCAACTTAAATACACCAAACAGAATTTGTAAAATTCCTGCAAATACAATACACAATAAAAAGGCGGCATAATTGCCGCCTAATTGATCGAGTTGTACAAGGATGACCGCAGTCAACCCTGCTGCTGGGCCAGAAACGCTGATGTGAGAGCCACTCAGCAGGCCAACAATAATTCCACCCACTATTCCAGCAATAATGCCAGAAATAATTGGAGCACCTGAGGCTAAGGCAATACCCAAACATAAGGGTAAGGCCACGAGAAATACGACCACTCCCGAAAGGAGGTCGTTTACGTGAAATCTATTTTTCAGTTCTAAAGCCGGCATAAAAACAACCATTTATAATATAAAAAAACAATCAATTTTTAATGTAACTGCCTGAAAGTGAGGAACTTACTTCAAGGCTTTATCGATATTGTCTGACAACTGAATCGGGTTAAAGTTGAGTTATGCTATAACGTTGTATAGTTGATTGTAGATTTCACGACGTTTTTGTTGATCTTAAGATTCACCTCATCTTTATGAGCGTGATGTTTTAATAAAACATGGCACTAGCCATTTAGAAGACGATTTAAAAACAATAAAAAAAGCCTCCCGTTTAGGAGGCTTTTTTAGGTTCTCTAAAGGCTCTTATTTAGAACCCTTAATTCCTGCTTGCAATAATAATGCACCAAAACCACCAATTTTCTGCTCTTGTGGTTTTTCTTGCTTATTACGCTGCGGACGTTCAACTTGATCTTTACGCGGTTGTGGACGTTTACCTTGTGGTTTACGCTCAGAACGCTGTTCGTTATTTTGTTCACGACGTGGTGGACGCTGTGCTTTCACAGGTGCCGCACCTTCTGCACGCATACTCAAGTTCACACGGTTACGTTCAACATCAACTTGCATAACACGCACTTGTACGATCTGACCTGGTTTTACCACTTTATGCGGGTCAGAAATGAACTCATTGGCTAATTCAGAGATATGAACCAAACCATCTTGATGCACACCAATATCAACAAAGGCACCAAAATTCGTCACATTCGTCACAACACCTTCAAGCTGCATACCTTCAGTCAACTGAGCAACTTCAGTAATGTCTTCACGGAATTTAGCTGTGCGGAATTCTGGACGAGGGTCACGGCCCGGTTTTTCAAGTTCTGCTAAAACGTCTTGAATGGTTGGCAAACCGAATTTGTCATCAACAAACTCTTCTGCTTTTACCTGACGAATAATTTCGGTATTACCAATAATGTCTTTTACCGTTGTCGCTTTTGCTGCAACAATTTTCTCAACAAGACCATAACTTTCAGGGTGAACAGCAGATGCATCTAATGGCTCTGAACCATTTTGGATACGCAAGAAACCAGCAGCCTGTTCAAAAGTACGTTCGCCAAGACGCGGTACATTTTTAAGTGCCTGACGTGTGTCAAAACGGCCATGCTCTTTACGGTATTCAACAATTTGCTGTGCAATTGCTTTGTTTAAACCTGCAATATAAGCCAAGATTGCTGGTGAAGCAGTATTTACATCTACCCCAACAGCATTCACACAGTCTTCTACAACTGCATCAAGCGTTTTTGCTAAACCAGTTTGGTTCACATCGTGTTGATATTGACCTACGCCAATCGACTTCGGATCAATTTTAACAAGCTCAGCCAACGGGTCTTGTAAACGGCGCGCAATAGAAACTGCCCCACGGATTGAAACATCAAGCTCTGGAAGTTCCGCCGCAGCAAGTTCACTTGCAGAGTAAACAGAGGCACCTGCTTCGCTTACAGTTACACGAGTTAATTTAAGATCTGTATTTGCAGCCATCATTTCAGCTACAACAGCTTCTGTTTCACGGCTCGCAGTACCATTGCCAATAGCAATAAGCTCGACATTGTATTCACGGCATAGACGTGCAAGCTCAGCAATTGAGCCTTCTTTATCTTCTTTAGGCGCAAATGGATAAATCGTGCTATGTGCAAGTACATCACCAGCTTCGCTTACCACAGCTAGTTTCACACCAGTACGAATACCAGGGTCAACACCCAAAGTCGTACGGCTACCAGCTGGCGCTGATAACAATAAGTGACGAAGATTTTCAGCAAACACCTGCATTGCTTCTGCTTCAGCAGCAAGACGTTTTTCTGTAAGTAATGAATGCTCGATTTGAGGACGAACTTTACCTAACCAGAATAATTTTGCAGTTTGTTTTAAGAAATCTTGACGTGTTTGTGGCTGAATCTGATCAAGGTTGTATTCAGTTTCAATACGAGCCAATGGTGCATCATCTTCGCCATCAACTTTTAAACCAAGTACGTTTTCTTGGCGGCCACGTAACATCGCCAATAAACGATGTGATGGTAATTTGTTTAGGCCTTCAGAGAATTCAAAGTAATCGCGGAACTTTTTGCCCACTTCTTTCTTCTCTTCAGATGCAACAGTACTTTTTAATACTGCTGTTTTTGCAAAAGTCGCTTTTAATTCTGTAGTAAGAGGGATGTTTTGTGCCCAGTCATCAATCAGAATATGCTGGATTGCGTCTAACTGACTTTCAACGTCCGGATAGTCTTCATGACTAAAACCAGCCAATGCTTCTGTCGGATCAATTTGTTCTGAAATAATTTTTTCGGCAATTGGTCCAAGGCCCGCTTCTTTCGCCTTGAAAGATTTGCTCGTACGTTTAGGACGGTACGGCGCATAAATTTCTTCTAAAGCATTTTTTGTTTCGGCTGCATTCACCCGCGCCAACAAGTCATCATTCAATTTATTCTGTTCTTGCAATGACTGAATGACCTTTTCACGGCGCTCATATAAATCACGTAAATACGCTAAACGAGTATCTAATTGGCGTAACTGCGTATCATCTAAACCTTGTGTTACTTCTTTACGGTAACGGGCAATGAATGGAACACTGGCACCTTCATCAATTAAGCGGATGGCAGCTTCTACTTGGTTTGGACGTACGGCAAGCTCACTTGCCAACTGCTGAACTAAGTCAGTCATCGTGTTTGATCCCACAAGGATAAAGTTTAAAAGCACTGATTATAAAGACCAAGACCATAAAATCCACACTTGTTTGCGTATTCAAAACGTTTTTTTGTATTGACTATGAATTTTTCACATTCTTATGGCCGTAAAAAAGTTTTTTCTATGACTCATTTGGGCCTTTAAGCTAGCCTTTTACCTTTTAAAAAATATGAAATTTATAGATTCTTCTTTAATTAAAGAAAATTTTTAATATAAATTATGAGAAAAAGAACATATTGATACATTGCCAGAACGATCAAAATATAGTTTTTCTTATCTTTCCAAATAAATTATTAAGTCCTCATACTTAAACCGTAAATGAATAAATTAAAAGTTAGAACTTAAGAACCAAAACCCATTTTTAAAATAATTTATTTGAAACAAATATTTATTAGAATTTAATCGATGTGAAAGAGGTAAATAGCCAAATATTTGAGTTTTTCTTTAAGGCTTTGCTAAATTATGGGCATAAGATGTTGTTTTTTGGTTTCAAGCCCCTACGAAAATTGTAATTTTGAGCAAATTGATACATAGTCTTAACAAGAACATCGGCATTATACTGAGGGCTTGTTGGCAATAAGCCTAACCGATCCAATAATATATAAATTATGACTTTAAAAGGGAGTACATCATGAGTTTAGTTGTACCTGCTGAACATCCTGAAACCGTACATAACGAAACGGATCGTGTCGAGCGCATTTTAGTGGTCGATGACGATGTGCGTTTACGTACCCTCTTGCAACGTTTTTTGGAAGATAAAGGCTTTGTTGTAAAAACTGCCCATGATGCCTCACAAATGGATCGTTTATTACAACGTGAGTTATTTTCACTTATCGTGCTCGACTTTATGTTGCCCGTTGAAGATGGTTTAAGTATTTGTCGTCGTTTACGTCAGTCAAATATTGATACTCCAATTATCATGTTAACTGCACGTGGTAGTGACTCTGACCGTATTGCTGGTCTTGAAGCCGGCGCAGATGACTATTTACCAAAACCATTTAACCCAAATGAACTTTTAGCACGTATTCGCGCAGTATTGCGTCGTCAGGTACGTGAAGTTCCGGGTGCGCCAAGCCAACAAGTTGAAGTGGTTAGCTTTGGTCCATGGTCTCTAGATTTATCTACACGTACACTGACTCGTGAAGGACAAATCGTTACGTTGACTACAGGTGAATTTGCCGTATTAAAAGCTTTGGTACAGCATCCACGTGAACCTTTAACACGCGACAAACTCATGAACTTGGCTCGTGGCCGTGAATGGGGTGCAATGGAACGTTCTATTGATGTTCAAGTGTCTCGTCTACGCCGCTTAATTGAAGATAACCCGGCTCGTGCACGTTACATTCAAACTGTATGGGGCGTAGGCTATGTGTTTGTTCCGGACGGTGCTGAATAAGCTTGAGATAAAATAGAGTGAGTTTAGAGCCAATACCACCGCAAACCTTTACCGACTACGTTGCGTACTCAGAGCGTAAACGGACCCGATGGGAACGTTTTCTCGACAAGATTAAGCCACGTTCTGCGGCCATGCGTACCACAATTTTGGTACTGCTGGTGGTACTCTTTAGCTTATTTATGTCATTGTGGTTTTTTTGGCGAACCCTCTATTTACCTGAAATTCAGCAACATGCGCGCTATCTAGCAGTTGAACTAGAACTGGTAAATAACCCTAATATTCGTATTTTTCATCGCGATAGCGAAGTTGACGTCGACACATGGTTACGCAATCGGGTTGGCATTGAATATGTCACGAACCCCAAAGAATATCCAAGTGTCCGCGATAAAATTATTGCCGAGTTTTTTACCAACCAAGTTGAGCAAAAACTGGCAAATGAAATTGGCGCAAAAGACGTTACTGTCTATTTCCAATTTAAACCTAGCCCACGTATCTGGATTCAAACGCCAGAAATGCATGGTAACTGGGTTCGTGAACCTTTAAAAACCTATGCCAACTATAGCCCCGAGCTACTGGTAGGCTGGGTTGTGGGTGTCCCATTAGTTTCGGCCATCATTATTTTAATTTTGGTTCGACAAATGAACCGACCATTACGTCGTTTGCAAAATGCTGCCAACGAATACAGTAAGTCTGGAACTGCACCTTATTTAGATACTAACCATGGCCCTTTAGAAATTCGCCAAGTAAACCAAGCATTTAACCGTATGGTATATACGCTTGAACAAACGGAGCGTGAAAGACGAATCATGCTAGCGGGAATTTCACATGATTTAAGGACTCCCCTTACACGTATTCGTTTAACTGCAGAGATGCTACCTGATGAGTTTCTACGTGAAGGTCTGGTTTATGACGTAGATGATATGGATGCGATTCTAAATCAATTCATCTCATATATGCGCGATGGTTCAGATGAGGAATTAAAAGACACCAATATCAATATTCTTTTACAAGAATTGGTGGTTCAGTTTAAACCCCTTGATATTCGCTTTAACATGCAGGATGTTCCCATTATTCCTGCACGCAGCCTCTCTTTAAAACGACTTATTGCCAACCTCATTAATAACGCAAAGCGTTATGGTGCTGAACCGATCGAACTCAGTGCAAAGGTTGAAAATGAACATATTTTAATTACGGTTGCTGACCATGGTGAAGGCATTCCAGAAGATCAAATTGAAGAATTAATGCAGCCTTTTGTAAGAGGCAACTCGGCTAGAACGATTCAGGGAAGCGGTTTGGGTCTTGCCATTGTTAAACGTATTGTCGATATTCACCAAGGTGAAATCCAGATTCACAATCGTGAACAAGGCGGTTTAGAGGTAATTATTTCTTTACCAATTCCAAAACCCGCCCCTGAAGAAAATACAACGCACAATCCTTTAGAAAAAATCAAACAAACTTTAAGTGAGCGCTTTTAATTTGAGCAATTGAACATTTAAAGCGCTATTTTAAACCTCAAAAAAGTCAATAATAATCAATATATTAAAAATCATAAAAATAAGTTATACCCGCATTTATTTAAAAAATTAGACCTTAGCCTAACACCTATGCACTTTTCATTTTTTCATAGCTAAAATCCGGTATGTTTTGACAATATTGAGGATGTCCAATGTCTTTAAGTCGTATTCGCCTAGCTTCTCTTCATGACAAGGTCATCAGTGCTGAACAAGCTGCGCAATTCATCGAAAATGGAATGACCGTTGGTATGAGTGGTTTTACTCGTGCCGGTGAAGCTAAAGCTGTTCCACAAGCACTTGTAGAGCTTGCAAAAAAGAATCCGTTAAAAATCACGTTAATTACGGGTGCTAGCTTAGGTAATGACTTAGACAAACAACTCACGGAAGCAGGTGTTTTATCTCGTCGCATGCCATTCCAAGTGGATAACACTTTGCGCCGCGCAATTAACAACGGCGAAGTCATGTTTATTGACCAACACTTGTCAGAAACTGTTGAGCAAATGCGTAACCAGCAACTTAAACGTCCAGATGTTGCGGTCATTGAAGCAATTGCGATTACTGAAGATGGTGGTATTATTCCAACAACTTCTGTTGGTAACTCTGCAAGTTTTGCGATTTTTGCCGAAAAAGTAATTGTTGAAATCAACACTTCTTTAAGCGAAAGCTTTGAAGGTTTGCACGATATCTATATTCCAACTTACCGTCCAACACGTACGCCAATTCCATTAACAAAAGTGGACGAACGTATTGGTACAACAGCTATCCAAATCGATCCTTCGAAAATTGTTGGTATTGTATTTAACGATACACATGACTCTCCATCGACAGTCACTCCTCCAGATGATGAGACTCAAGGCATTGCCAATCACCTTATCGCATTCTTTGAAAAAGAAGTGGCTGAAGGTCGTTTACCGAAGAACCTTGGTCCACTCCAAGCAGGGATCGGTTCGATTGCAAACGCTGTACTGACAGGTTTAAAAGATTCTAATTTTGAAGACCTCATCATGTACTCAGAAGTACTACAAGACTGTACTTTTGAATTAATTGATGCAGGCAAAATGAAATTTGCTTCTGGTAGTTCAATTACGCTTTCAGCAAAATGTGGTGAAAAAGTTTTTGGCAATATCGAAGCTTACAAAGACAAATTAGTGCTTCGTCCACAAGAAATTTCTAATCACCCTGAGCTTGTACGTCGTTTAGGTATTATCGGTATTAATACTGCACTTGAGTTTGATATTTACGGTAACGTGAACTCAACTCACGTGTGCGGTACTAAAATGATGAACGGTATTGGTGGTTCAGGTGACTTCGCTCGTAATGCGCACTTGGCAATCTTTGTAACCAAATCAATCGCTAAAGGCGGCGATATTTCTTCTATCGTGCCAATGGTGAGTCACGTTGACCACAGTGAACACGACGTTGATATTTTAGTGACAGAGCAGGGTTTAGCAGACTTACGTGGTTTAGCACCTCGTGAACGCGCTCGCGCTATTATCGACAACTGCGTACACCCGCTTTACCGTGATGCATTAAATGACTACTTTGATCGTGCATGTGCTAAAGGCGGACATACACCTCACTTACTTCGTGAAGCATTGTCTTGGCATGCAAACTTCGAAGAAACAGGCCAAATGCTTCAACCAACACCAGTTGCAAAATCAGCTTAAGTCATACTTTTAATTTAAGCACTCCTACGGGGGTGCTTTTTTATTTGTGTAAATTATTCACAAACTACTGCTCAAGTTCGAATTTTTATTTTATCTTTTCAATACATCAAAACAAAAAGTAGAAATCCATATGTTCATTATTCGCCAATTTACAAATGCAGATCTGGATGATGTGGTCAATTTATGGGAAAGCTGTGGCCTAACTCGCTCTTGGAATAACCCTGAAACGGATATTTTCAGGAAAGTTTCGCAGCAGGACGATTTATTCCTCGTTGCTATTAAGGATGAGCAACTGATTGGCACGCTTATGGGCGGCTACGACGGCCATAGAGGCTGGATTAATTATCTGGCTGTTCATCCCCACCAACAACGCTTAGGAATAGCCACAGCGCTTGTTCAACAGCTTGAGAAGCGGCTTATGGCGCGTGGCTGTCCCAAATTACAATTATTAGTGCGCAAAGATAATCTGAATGTGTTGAATTTTTACGAGCAGCTCGGCTATGACGAAGTAGAAGCAGTATGTTTAGGAAAACGTCTTATTAGTGACAACCCTCATGACTAAAGGCGCTTCTTCAAATGAAGAGCTTTAGGAAATAAAGCCAGACTTTGGGATAACTCACTTTACTTGTGGATAAAATGAGAGTTATACACAAGTGAAGTCATTCTACTCACGAATCAAATAAATAGACATGAAAAAAGCCCCATACTTAAAGTATGGGGCTTTTTCGAATATGGTGGCGAGACCCAGGATCGAACTGGGGACACACGGATTTTCAATCCGTTGCTCTACCAACTGAGCTATCACGCCGATGGCCTGTATTAAGCCGTATCTCAGAACAATAGTCAACAATTATCCTGAGTTTTTGATTTAAATGAGTATTTTTTATACTCAAAAAAAATCCCTGATGGGATCAGGGATTGAAAACACAAATAATGGTGGCGAGACCCAGGATCGAACTGGGGACACACGGATTTTCAATCCGTTGCTCTACCAACTGAGCTATCACGCCGAAGTGGGCGTATTAAACAATGTTTATGGGAGGACGTCAAGCAACTTCCGCATTTTTTGTAACAAGTGTTTAATTTTAAATCACAAGTGTCGTAAAAATAGGTTTTTAACTGTGCAATTTTCCAATATGAGCTAAGCAGCGATGAATTGCACCACAACCTGGCTCAAAAATTTTAACGCCTTTTGCTTCTTCTATACGACAAGCTTCTTCAACTAGACGCTCTGCTACTCCGCGTCCACGATTTGCAGGGTGTACAACTATATATTCAAGCACCTTGCTTTCACCTTGTCCTGAACACCAGATTGCACCTATAATTTTGGTGTTAAATTCGGCAGTGTATAGCGTGGTATACTGTTGTAAATCTTGTTCAAGTTGTTCAATCGCATCGTGCCCGTCACCAAACTCCGGACTTGTGTCATACAGTCGCTCAAGCTGATCGCGGATCTCTGAATTATCTAGAGAACTATAAGCATGTACGGTAATAGGCATTGATTAACCCTCCTGAGCAAACTATGATGCTGTCACGAATTCGTCACAGCGAAATTGTCGTTAACATCCAATCATTTTTGACGTTTTTTGAGGAACGTGTCCATGACGCAACGTATCAGTGAAGTGGTTAGAAATACCAATGAAACCAAAATTCGAGTTCGTTTAAATCTCGATGGTACTGGTCAAGGCACACTAAACACCGGAGTTCCATTTTTAGACCATATGATTGATCAAATCAAGCGACATGGCTTATTTGATATCGATATTCATTGTGATGGAGACTTAGAGATTGACGATCACCATACCGTAGAAGACTGCGGTATCACGCTTGGACAAGCTTTTGCACAAGCTTTAGGTGATAAAAAAGGTTTACGTCGTTATGGGCATTTTTACGCGCCATTAGACGAAGCTTTATCTCGTGTGGTTGTAGATTTGTCTGGTCGTCCGGGTTTATTTATGGATATTCCATTTACTCGCGCGCGCATCGGTACCTTTGACGTAGATTTATTTTCCGAGTTTTTCCAAGGTTTCGTAAACCATGCGCTTATGACCTTACACATCGATAACTTGAAAGGTAAAAATAGCCACCATCAAATCGAGAGTGTATTTAAAGCACTAGCTCGTGCTTTACGTATGGCATGTGAAATTGATCCACGTGCTGAAAACACGATTGCATCGACAAAAGGTAGCCTCTAATGACACGTATCGCATTGCTTGATTATGGCATGGGTAATCTGCACTCAGCCGCTAAAGCACTTGAGTATGTAGGTGCAACCGTCGATGTGACAAATGATCCAAAATTAATTGCACAAGCCGATAAAATTGTTTTCCCTGGTGTTGGGGCAATGCGTGACTGTATGCAAGGCATGCGTGAAGCAGGGATTGATGAAGTTGTACGCAAAGCAGCTTTTAATAAACCTGTTCTTGCAATTTGCGTAGGCATGCAGGCACTACTACAAAGCTCAGAAGAAAACGGCGGTGTAGATGCCTTGGGTATTTTTGACGGGATAGTAAAACACTTCCCTCAAATGGAAGGTTTGAAAGTCCCACACATGGGCTGGAACCAAGTTCACCAAATGGACCCAAGCCACCCGATGTGGAACAACATTGAACAAGATGCCCGCTTTTACTTTGTACACAGCTACTATGTTGAACCTAAAGATGAAAATCTTGTGGCTGCAACATGTGAGTATGGCGTGAACTTCTGCACAGCAATTCACAAAGATAATTTATTCGCGACTCAATTCCACCCAGAGAAAAGTCACACTGCTGGTTTGCAGTTACTGAAAAACTTTGTGGAATGGAATATTTAATCTGATTTAAAACTGAAAAAGATCAGGTCGAGATGGCCTGATCTTTTTTTTATTTACAATAACAACTAATCATTTATAGAATGATGTTTTATTCAACAAAATATTGAATATTTATACTTTTAAATAAAACCAAATGATCAGGAAAACAAAATGAATTCACCTTTCGAAAATCAGCCACTTCAGCACGATTCCCCCTTTAAAGCTAGTGGTCGTTTTGGGCGACTCTCTTATGCTGCTTGGACATTCTTATTTACGCTAGTCCTTGTTACCGCCATTCTACTTATTATGTTTACTTTTGGTTTTACAAACCCTGAAGGTACCCCAGACTTTTCTACACTTGGCTTAATCTGTATAGCAATTCTTTATATAGTCGGTATTTATATTAACTTCGTATTTACCATCCGCCGTTTGCATGACCGCAATAATACAGGGTGGCTCTCTTTACTGATGCTAGTACCGGTCGTGAATATTGGCCTTGCCATTTATTTATTCTGTGCAAAAGGAACTGAAGGTCCTAATGATTATGGACCTAAGCGTCCAACGCCAAGCTGGGAGCGTGTTTTAGGCTGGATTTATATTGTGCTTATTCCACTTGCATTAATTTTTGGTGTTATTGCCGTAATTATGGCTCCAACCTATGAAGGTTATGTCGAGAAAAGCGAAAGTATTGTAATTGGTAGCCCATCTCAGTCTGAATAATTTTTAAAGATGCACATAAAGCCTAGTTCTCTAGGCTTTATTCATATATAAAGTGAATAGCACTATTCATTTGTACGCTGTTAAATATGTCTGAAGCCTCTGCCCTTCTTGATAAAACTTCTATTCAGCAGCTCCCTCCTTTTGAAAATCTTAACCATCAAAATATTGTGGTGATTGAAAATAGCGAGCAATGCAAAACTATTGAAGAAGAATTAAGGGTAGCGACCTTTTTAGGATTTGATTCTGAATCTAAACCTACTTTTCAGGTAGGTGAAGTATCAACTGGCCCACATTTGATTCAGCTGGCTACAGAACACAAAGCCTATTTATTTCATGTCAATTCATCGACTTTAAAATTTTTACAGCCCATTTTGTCTAATCCAAAACAAATTAAAGTCGGCTTTGGCCTTAAAAATGATAAGCATATTTTTCACAAAAAAGGCATAAAGCTTGAAAGCTGCATTGACCTTGCTAAAGGTTTTAGCCATTTTGGCTTTAAACAACAAATGGGTGTACAAAAAGCCGTAGCACTATTACTTGGTCAGTATCTTGCCAAGTCGAAGAAAGTTGGAACTTCAAATTGGGCGCGAAAACCGCTTACTTCACAACAAATCAGTTATGCAGCTGCTGACGCCTATGCTGCCCTATTGGTATTTCTCGAGCTTAAAAAACGAAAGGTATTACCAATACATATTTCTGAAAAGATTCAAACCGCACTTCAAGGGTAAAGTTATAAAAGTCTTTTCTAAGGCTTAGCGATTGATCAATACTTTGCTAAGATGTGCACAATTTCATAAACATGATGAAGCAAGGAGCGAAAGCATGCTAATCATTCCAGCAATTGACCTGAAAGATGGTAAATGTGTGCGTTTAAAACAAGGGCGTATGGAAGACGATACCGTTTTCTCTGACGATCCGGTTGCAACTGCCCAGCATTGGGTAAATGAAGGCGCACGACGTTTGCATTTGGTCGATTTGAATGGTGCTTTCGCAGGTACGCCTATTCATAAACCTGTTGTTGAAGCGATTGCAAAAGCTCAGCCAGAATTACCAATTCAAATTGGTGGCGGTATCCGCTCATTAGAAACGATTGAACACTACCTAGAAGCTGGCGTGACTTTTGTCATTATCGGTACTAAAGCCGTTCAAGAGCCTGAATTTGTAGAAGAAGCTTGTAAACGTTTTGCAGGCCACATCATTGTCGGTATTGATGCCATGAATGGTATGGTTGCAACTGACGGTTGGGCAAACGTTACCGACGTGAAAGCAACTGATTTAGCAAAACGCTTTGCAGATGCAGGTGTGTCTAGCATTGTTTATACAGACATTGCACGTGACGGCATGATGCAAGGTGTAAACGTTGAGCAAACTGTAAACTTAGCTCAATACTCAGGTTTACCAGTCATCGCTTCTGGTGGTGTAACCAACCTTGATGACGTTCGTAACTTAAAAGGCCAACCAGGCATTTTAGGTGCAATCACAGGCCGTGCAATTTATGAAGGTACTTTAAACCTTCGTGAAGCTCAGCTTTTGTTAGATGAAAACCGTCTTTAATTTTTAAGATGTAAAAAAGAGCCGTTTTAGGCTCTTTTTTTATTGCTGATATGAAAATATATTCCGAATCAATACACCACATTACGAATAAATTTAAGTACTTGGCTACCGCTATTGATATAGGTATAAGTCACTGAACTGGCAAAAATAAAAGATGAACCAGCCGCAATGGTTTCTGAGCTGTCTGTAAATTGTATGGTCAATTCGCCTTCTAACACATAAATCAGTTCTTGCCATCCTTCGGCATCGGCTTCAGCAACATAAAACTCCCCAACAGCCAAAGACCATGTCCAAAGTTCAACTTGAGAACGGGAAGGAACTGAAGCAAGAAAAGTTGCCTTACTTTCTTCCTTTTCACCTTGCCAAGCGAGTGCATTTACTAGGGCATGTTCTTTTAGCTCAGGCGCACTCACAATTGTTCTAAAATCTACTCCCAACACTGCCGCAATCGCATCGAGTTTAGCTAAGCTAATGTTGACTTGGCCTGTTTCCAGAGCAGCAATGGTACGTCTACTTACACCTGCCCGATCAGCCAAGTCCTGTTGGCTTAAACTACGCTCATCTCTTAATGAACGGATATTTGTGCCTACATGTTGTAAAACGCTACTCGACTGGCTCATAAAATAGATGAATAAAGAAAATTTGAGCAATATATTGCACAAAACAGAAGAATAGCGCAATATGTGCAGTATATTGCACAATTTCTTTTAGTTTGAGTATGTCACCAACTTATCTGAGTTCAAGCAAAGTTCCTCAATTAGCTCTCATTTTGATTACGGTCATTTGGGGTGGAACATTTCTTACTGTGCAGTACGCACTGAATTTTTCATCACCTATGTTTTTTGTCGGCTGCCGTTTTGCCGTAGCTGCCTTAACGCTATTACTTATTTCATTAAAGAGCATGAAAGGCGTTACATTAAAAGACTTGGGCGCTGGCAGTGTAATTGGCCTTGTCATTGCAGCTGGCTATGGCACGCAGACAATCGGCCTGCAAACTATTCCGAGTAGTGAATCAGCTTTTTTAACGGCGCTTTATGTTCCGCTTGTTCCTATTTTAATGTGGCTCATATTTAGAAAAACTCCACATATCATGACCTGGGTGGGAGCAGCTCTTGCTTTTACTGGCCTTGTTTTATTGACGTGTAATGGTTTTAAGCAAATTTCCTTGAGTTTTGGACAGCTTTTAACAGTGCTCGGCGCCATTGCGATTGCCTTAGAAATTATTTTTATTAGCTACTTTGCTGGAAAGGTAAATTTGCGTCGCGTCACCATTATTCAACTTGGTGTCGCCTCTCTACTTTCTTTTACCATTATGCCTATAGTAGGTGAACAGACAATTCCAGCATTTTCATGGCCCCTAGTACTCATTGCTGTCGCATTAGGCTTAGCAAGTGCACTCATTCAATTTGTAATGAACTGGGCTCAACGTGTGGTTGACCCTTCGCGTGCTGCAATTATCTATGCAGGAGAACCTGTTTGGGCAGGCATTATTGGTCGAATTGCAGGTGAGCGTTTACCAGTTATTGCCCTTTTTGGGGGTGCTTTAGTGGTGTTAGGTGTTTTAGTCAGTGAGTTAAAAATTAAGCTGCCTATTAAGAAAAACAAAAGAGTCCGAGAATAAAAAAGAGAGCTTAACGCTCTCTTTTTTATTTATTAAGGTTGATACATCGGACGGTTATCATTTAACGCAATCAAACCGCGAATGGCACGATATACAATCCAGATCCATGCTGCCGCGATAACACCCACACAGAACACAGTCGATGAGATCGCAACGCCCGCAAATAGATCGGTATTTTCACCCGTAAAGAACAGGAAAATAAACGGCAGAAAGGCAATAATATTCCAAGCGAGATACCACCAGAATGTTCTGATTTGCCATGTAAAGTGGCTCGCGAAAATCGACCCTTGTACATCAGAACGTTTTACGTAATTAATAATTAAAGCAATAATCGCAAGTAAGCCGCCCGTAAAAATGGCAACAATATAAAGTACATATAAAATAAGTGTTAAAGTACGATTTGGATCTTGGTCGATAGAACTATTCATTTTTATACCTCTCAAGTTTAATAAAACAATTTACTTTTATGATCCCCGCAAAACGTTTAAAGGAGAAATTAGCCACAAAATCAAAAGTAAATGAAAGAATATGGTACAAAAATAAATCTTACGAAATGGTTGTTTTTGTGTTTTATGTCTCAGTTTTTGTTGTGCCCACCACGCAGCTGGCCAACCCCCTAAGAAACTGACAATGTGCAAAGTCTGCTCAGGAACACGGCGATTGCCCAATTGCGCTGCTTCTTTATCTTGTGAATATAGCCAGTAACTCAACACATTCATCATTAAGACAAACAATAAGGTATAAGCCGGCAAAATATGAATAAAACTCATAATTCCCATTAAGACGAAATAAAACACAATCCCCATTTGCATTGCTGACCATGGGCTGGCCTGAAAAGAAGATTGTGTTTTTGCAGGTTTTAAAGCCTTACGGGTTTGAGATGCCTTTAAATAAGTGACCTGCTGAGCACGAAAACGGCCTCGTTCATCAAGGATTACCAGATATTCCAGTGCACAACCAATAATTGGCCGAGGTCCGGGGCGTGCAAAATCTTTGATATGCAAAAAGACTCGCTCTTTTTCAGCATCATCCGGCTGAATAAAGCCATAACCCTTTTCGTCGAACCATTCGACTAAACGCCCCTGATCTCGCATCTTTATTCCCTTTTATGCTTTTACATGGCTTAAACGGTCTTGCATCATTGCTCGCATTTCTTGCGGGTCTTTTTGCAAGATGTCATCGCCGGTACGTCCTTCTTCTTTATTTTTTTGAGCAACTTGCAAACGCATTGACCAGAAACGGCAAGCCGCCATTGCCAAGAATACATCTAAACATTCAAGTTCATCTGAAGTCAGCGCACGAACTTTTTGGTATGCCTCTAAATAAGCGCCTACTTTGTCTGAGTTTAAATGTGCTGCTGGATATTCGGTACAAAAATCATTAATGGTAATCGCAATATCAAAAAGCAACTCATCTTGATTTAACTCGTAAAAATCTAAAATACCTTGTAGTTGCTCGCCTTCAAACAAAGTATTGTCACGGAACAAATCTGAGTGAATAAAACCTGTCGGTCGATTTGAATACTGCGCTGTTTTCGCATTAAAGGCTTGATAAACCTGCTCAAGTAACGTTTGGTCATCTTGAGTCATATTTGGTTTAAGCTGCTCTGCAACACCTGTCCAATATTGATGATCACGGCGATATTCGCGTTCAAGCGGAAAATCTTGTAAAGCTACATGTAGCTTCGCCTGTGCATCTGCAATTGCAGCAACTTGGGCTACTGTAGTTTGCATGGGATGGTGTCCCATTAAACGTGGTGCAATTTGTGCAGGCTTACCCGCAATAAAGTGAACCGCTTGGCCGCTGTGCTTTAATGGCACGGCAACGGGTACATCATGAGTACCTAACTGCTCAAGTACAGGAATAAGTTCGCCTGCACCTTGTGCATCTAACTCTTCAAACACGGTGAGTACATATTGTTTGCGGTTTACATCAACCAGAAAATAATTGGTGTTTTGAATACCTCCCTGAATTGGGTTCAGCTCCAACACCTCTAATCCATAAGGTGCAGCAAAGGTGCGAACTTCATCTAAACTCAACGGGGTATAAACCGACATGGAAAACCTGCAAAAAACATCTGTGAAGTTTGATAGAATACCTCTTCCCTCCATGAAGGTGTAGCGCCTGTGTAGGAACTTTCACCAACGGCGATTATTTTTGGAAAAAGCTATGCTTGCTAAACGTATTATTCCTTGCCTAGACGTTGATAACGGACGCGTAGTTAAAGGCGTTCAATTCCTCGATATTCGTGATGCGGGCGACCCTGTTGAAGTGGCACGTCGCTATAACGAACAAGGTGCAGACGAAATTACTTTCTTAGACATTACCGCTACACATCATGGACGCGATACCACTTACCGTACTGTTGAACGTATGGCCGAGACTGTATTCGTGCCTTTAACTGTCGGTGGTGGTGTACGTAAGGTTGAAGATATTCGTGCGTTATTAAATGCAGGTGCAGATAAAGTGAGTATTAACTCGGCTGCCGTATTTAACCCTGAATTTGTTCAAGAAGCCTCTCAGCATTTTGGCGCACAATGTATTGTGGTTGCGATCGATGCCAAAAAAACTGGTGACAACAAATGGGAAATCTTTACTCACGGTGGCCGTAAACCAACGGGTATTGATGCCATTGAATGGGCTGTAAAAATGGCTGACTACGGTGCAGGTGAGTTACTCATTACCAGTATGGATGCCGATGGTACTAAAGCAGGTTATGACATTGCTTTAATGCGTGCTATTAATGACCGCGTAACCATACCAACGATTGCCTCAGGCGGTGTAGGTAACTTACAACACCTTGCAGACGGTATTTTACAAGGTGGTGCAGATGCCGTATTGGCAGCAAGTATTTTCCACTTTGGCCAATATACGATTCCAGAAGCTAAACAATATTTGGCTGAACAAGGTATCGAAATGCGCTTGTAAGCTTATTTATATTTAAAGGGGCAATATGCCCCTTTAATTTTTTATGCAGCACCCTCTATCGCATTTACATCACTAACGAGTTTAGGCTGTTCTTTTTTCTCGCCCCATTTTGCTGGAAAGATTTTTTCTACAGCTTGAGAGAGTGGCCTAGCAAGCGCAGTAGGTAACCGTATCCCCAAAGGATTTTGTTCTTTTAAATCTGCCGAAGACACCACACGTGTTCCCATCACATAGTCAAACCAAGGTTTGGTCACACACCAATTAGCATCTTGATTAGAGTTCATATGGTGGTCGTAATGCCACGGAATTTTACGCTTTGCCCAGTCAGGCTCTAAATGTGCACGGCGATGAATATAATAATAGTTTCCTGCACTGTACCAAGCTGCAAGTGCCATACCTTTTGAAAAGGGGTAGAAAATTGCACTTGAAACGGTTGCCACCACGGCAAGTGAAATTAACTCATTTTTGGTTCGCCAGTTTCCAACGCCCTCAACATAACAATCATCATGAAACTGTTGTTTACGGACTTCACGATGGTGTGCCCAATGCGACTCCATACTTTTCGGCACTGGGCTATAGCGCGATTGTCCGGCACGGTGTACACCATGCAAAATATATTTGTGTGCTACCCATTCAAATGCATTCGCAACTGCAATTCCGGCAATAAACCCTTTTAACATCGCTTTACTCCTTTTTCTTTTTATTCAGCATATAAAATTCGTTATGCTAGGTATTGACCAGAATTTATGGTTTCATTGACAAATCACGACAAGAAAGAGGTGGTTAGGGATGCCACAACTAAAAAATTATACAGGCTCAGTATATGGAGGACTGGGGCACTTATTAAAGGCTTATTGCGAAGCCAATGAGTTAACTATTCCTGAACAATTAGAACAAATCCAAAATCTGGAACGCTTTGACTATGTGGTTTGGCGCGACCTATTAGAAGTTATTTATAAACTGGACCCAAAGCCGGGGTTAGGGCTAGAAATTGCCAAATATGTACAACCCAAACATTTAGGTATTATTGCCTACCTTGCTCTTTCTTGCGATAACTTAGGTGAAGCCTTAATTCGTTACCATGACTTTCACCGTCTGATTTATGACGGGAGCCCCTTAGTGGTTGAGCTACAAGGGCGGTATGGTTCTATTCGTTGGGAGGCACCAGAGTTACACCCTACCCAGCTTACCGATGAAATCGCGATTGCGTTGGTGATTCAGTTCTTACGTCTTTTTATGTCTCATGAAGATGTGCAGTTACATGAAGTGCGTTTCTTAAATGCGGCCCCTAAAAATATCAGAGTTTACGAGCAGTATTTTCAATGTCCCGTCCGTTTTAGCCAGCCCCGTACAGAGTTACTTATACCCATTACCGAAATTCATAAACCGCTTAGCAGCGCAGACCACACATTACAGCAACTATTGGTTCAGCAAGCCCAAGCACTTTTAGAACAGTTACCCAATTCGACCCAACTCGATCAGCGTTTACAGCATTCAATTTTGACTGGTCTGCAAAAGAATCAATATCAAATTGAACATATTGCAGCTCAATTAGGCCTATCGGTTCGACAGCTCCAAAGGCACTTACAACAACAAAGCACCACCTTTCAAGAGCGCGTTCAACAAGTACGCTTTATGCTGGCAACCGAATATTTAAAAGACCCGCATTTAAGCCTACAAGAGATTGCGCTTTTACTTTGTTATTCAGAACAAAGTGCCTTCCAAAGAGCATTTAAACATTGGACCAAGCAAACCCCACAACAATGGAGAGATCATTTTTTAAACAAAGAATAACCAACCAAAACTTACAAATCTTTTCTTGATTAAAACAACACTGAAAACAAAAATTTCATATAGTCACATGCTTAATTTTTTGTGACGTATTTCACATTAATTAAAAAATAGATCAATAGATGAGTAGGGTGTGTTGACACTTTTAGCTTAAAAAAATAGCGAAGTAGTAAAATCAAATC
>ERZ808232.91-NODE-91-length-28662-cov-18.131891_pt1 | contig 28662 bp, 29 predicted proteins | sample MGYA00521281_ERZ808232 | MGnify/ENA primary metagenome ERZ808232 (study PRJEB31515, sample SAMN02941833) | indoor metagenome | biome: House; feature: Kitchen Counter; material: surface | place: USA: Illinois | collected 2012-02-13 ... | reverse complement strand
AATTATATCGCTGAAAAACCCTTTACAGATAGGTTTGTGCAACAAAGCCCATTCAAAGTGATAATCAAGAGTTTAATTCAAGAAATTTAGAGATTGGTGAATTTGATGATTTAGAAGTAGATGGTGATAACTTATTAATCGCTTAGTCTATTGATTTAAAATTAAGCCTTGTATAACAAGGCTTAATACTCATAATTAATAAAGTTTGGTTAGTTTTTCATATTCTTTCGAACCTTCAATCATTGGTACCATTTGAAGATTCTTGTATCTAAATAACGTTGGCATCTCATGAAAAAGATCGAAAAAGAATGATACCGAATCTTTGTACATCTCCTGCTTTAGCTTAGAGAAGTTTGGTCTATAAAATTCACCTGAGCCAAGTATTGGCGTATAGAAAATTTTAATATTATTGATGTGAAGACCAGGTAAATGCTGGTTAATGAAATGATTAACCATGTCCTCAAATTTAATTTCATCTAAATCGATTTCACGGTCTTCATTATAGTCATCTCTTACATTGGTAATAACGAGCCATGTCTCTAGACCATAGGGATGGTAGATGTAGATATCAGATGAAATATCTTCGCCATCTTGATTTTCATAACCCGCAGGCAATGGGGTATAAAATCCATCAAAGGCATTAGTTACAAGTTGCGCCTGTGATTTTTCTGAGTCATCAGCGAAGCTACGAATCGCATCAACAGTGCTTTGATGTAACTTAAATGCCTTATTTACTATTCCACGGCGTTCATTACTTTCTTGGTTGATTTCAGTTCTAGTTTTTACCATTAATAAAGTTCTATATTTAGATTTTTAATATTAATTATAGTAGGGTATCCTACATTTTTATGCAAGTAATTTCTAAAGAGGACTTATTTTTAAAACAAAACTTTTAACTTAGGCGCGTTTATGCTTAGGAAATGGAACAATTTTATTTCTCAAGCTATCAATAAAATCAGACCATTCCTGCATCATTTTGATTCGATATTCTAAGTGTTGAGCATGGTTATAAGCTTGAGATACGGCATTACCGACTCGATGTGCTAACTGAATTTCAATTGCATCATGCATATAACCTTGCTCATGAAGTGTCGTTGACGCAAGTCCGCGGAACCCATGACCAGTCATTTTACCATTGTAGCCCATTGTGCGGATCACACAGAGTAGAGCATTACTGCTCATAGGTTTAGCAGTACTGTGGTTATAAAAAACGTATTGCTTATTACCTGTGAGAGGTCGTAACCCTTCAATTAACGCAATTGCCTGTTTGGATAATGGAACGATGTGAGGCTGAGCCATTTTCATTTTCTCAGCAGGTATGCGCCATAAATGAGTATCAAAATCAATCTCACTCCACTCCATCATTCTGAGTTCAGCTGTGCGTACAAAAGTCAGCGTCATTAGTTGAATCGCTGTTTTAATCATTGGATTGCCGTGATAGCGATCCATTCGCTCAAGGAAGGGTGGAAACTCAGAAATATCTAAACGTGCCATATGCTTCACTTTACGAGGTTTTAAAGCCTCTTGAAGGTGAGGTGTCGGATCATTCTCAATAAGGCCCTTACGAATCGCAAAACGGAAAATACGACCTGCTAAAGGTATGGAGCGTTTCGCCATTTCCTGTGCGCCTCGTTCTTCGATTTTTTTGGCACAGGCAAGCACATCTTTACCTTTGATTTGATCAATAGGCATATTACCTAAAGTTGGGAAAAGGTCTTTTTCAAATACAGATAAATCGCGTAAATAGGTATTCTCTTTAATAACTGCCTTACGGTCTTCCATCCATTCCATAGCAAGGGCTTTGAAAAACATATTTTCATCAGCTTGCTGTTTCTTTTGCTTTTTCGCTTCATTGGGGTTAATCCCATCTTTTAGCTTTAACCGCGCTTCATCTCGAATTCTTCTAGCTTGAGCCAGTGAGGTTTCAGGATAGGTACCGATACTGAAAATATTTTCTTTACCATTAAAGCGGAACTTCATTCGCCAATACATACCGCCCGATGGTGTGACTTCCAAGTACATACCTTTCTCATCCGAATAACGAGCTTTTTTTTCTAGGGGTTTAAGCTTTCGTACTTTTGCATCGGTAAGCATTTTGAAGTTCCACTGAAATTGGGGGTATAAAAATTGGGGGATAAATACGTACCCCCAGTTATACCCCCAACTAGAACAGGATTTCAATAGATATTGTGAGATAAAATAAGACAAAAAAAAGACCTAAACCTTTGGGGTTTAAGTCTTTTAAGATCCCATAAGACATCGTGGGAATGATATTTGGCGGTGAGAGAGGTTGCCATAATTATGACTTAAAATGTTGTTTTAAAATAATAATTTCATTTGGTTTTAAGATTATACCAACATAAGTACCAGCAAGTGAAAAAAGTTAATTGTTAGTTGCACGTATCGAGTATTTGCTTCCATGTTTTTATGTTGGTGAGCTTATAGGTTGTTGTGATGCCTTAGATGCATCTTCTGTTGAGTCATTCTTTTAGGTTAAACTATTATTTTAATTTCTGGGATAATTAGATGCCTACTGAGCTGTCATTAACTCAATTACAAAGTCTTTTACGTGAGTTGTGCCGTCTCCCTGCTGAAACAGAGTGGGTTGAATTTAAAAGCAATAAAGATTCAGCGGAAATGATAGGTGAATATATTTCTGCTTTGGCGAATTCTGCAGCCTTGATAGGTAAACAATCAGCCTATGTTGTTTGGGGAGTCAATGATGAAAATCATGAAGTGACAGGTACGACTTTTAAGCCAAGTGAAATGCAACACAAACAACAAGAATTAGAAAGTTGGCTTTTACAAAAAATCAGTCCCAAAATATTTTTCCAGTTTCATGAGTTTTTATCCACTGACCATCAGCCAGTTGTTATTTTGGAAATACAAGCGGCTAGCAATACCCCAGTACAATTTGATGGCACAGAATTCATTAGAATTGGTTCGTATAAGAAAAAATTGAGAGACCATTCTGAGCGTGAACGTGCGCTATGGAGAGTGTTTGATAAAGTTCCTTTTGAAAAACAAATTGCTGCAGAAAATCTTGTGGCGGATGATGTTCTCCAATATATAGATTATCCACAATATTTTGAACTTACGAATCAACCTTTGCCAGAAAATAAAGCAGCAATTCTCAATGCTTTAGATGCAGATAAGATCATCACTAAAGGAACAAATGGTTTATGGGGGATAACTAATTTAGGTGCAATACTTTTTGCAAAAAAATTAAAAAATTTTCAGCATTTAGGTAGAAAGGCTGTTCGTCTTATTCTTTATAAAGGTAATAGCAGAGTTACTACTATTCGTGAAATAGAAGGTGCTAAAGGTTATGCTGTTGGATTCGAAAACCTAATTGAATATATCAAAACTTTGCTTCCTGAAAATGAAGAAATAGGAAAAGCATTCAGAAAGCAAGTTCCTATGTTTCCAGACTTATCTATACGTGAGCTTGTTGCAAATGCTTTAATTCATCAAGATTTTTCTATAACTGGTACAGGACCCATGATAGAAATTTTTGAATCAAGGATGGAAATTACTAATCCAGGCATACCGCTTGTTGCAACAGAACGATTCTTGGATGCTCCACCACAGAGTAGGAATGAGGCTTTAGCTTCATTTATGCGTAGAATAAATATTTGTGAAGAACGTGGTACTGGAATCGATAAAGTTATAACGGAATCAGAGTTGTATCAATTACCAGCTCCAAGTTTTGAGTTAAGTGACCATCATACTCGAGTAGTCTTATTTGGATACAAGTCGTTCACCGATATGGATAAAGAAGACAGAATAAGGGCCTGTTATCAGCATTGTTGCCTAAGATATGTTAATAGAGAGCATATGAATAACACTTCTCTTAGGGAAAGACTTGGCATTGATATTAAGAATAGTGCAATGGTAAGTAGAGTTATTAAAGATACTTTAACTGCGGATCTGATTAAGCCATATGATTCTGATGCTGGTACTAAAGCGATGCGTTATATACCTCATTGGGCTTAATTGTGATTTGCTTGATCGTTGCTTGACTGAGAGTTGTTAATCTGATTTGTGTTTTATGTAAGTTGTTGTTATTTAATAATATTTATGGGTTGTTTTGCTTGATCATTGCTTGATCGATCGGGCTTTAAGTTTATAAATGCTTGATCGTTGCTTGACTGAGAACTGATATAAGGGATTCATTGATATATAAGTAATTGTTTATATATAGTTTTTATGATTTTAATTGCTTGATTCTTATATCCATATATTGATTAGATATGTATTTTATTAATTTGATAGAAGTATTACTTGTATCAGCATAAACATGAGAAGCCCCTCATGCCGATAAAACGAAGACAATTAATACGAGGTTAATTGCCTATTGATGCTGTATCTACGGATTGCATGCATTCGTGTCTGACTTAAAAAATTAAATATTCTTTTATCAAATCAAAGATAAAAATGATGTTTGAGTACTAGAGTAAAGAGATATGTTTCCAGCATTCAAGGCTAATCTGTAAGTATAAAATTGTTCTATAGACTTTTTTTAGACATGCTTGTTAGTGGTGTAGAGAGGTCGGTTGAGGATTTGGAAAAGTGAATAAATAATTTTATTATGAAGTTAGCATTATTTTTTAAGAATAAAACTCTATGTGGAATTATTTAACTTGGTTTTCAACATGGGCTGAGAATAACTCAGGACAGATTCAGATTGTTATTGGTATTCTAGCTTTTTTTTTAGCCTATAAAGGGTATAAGAAACTTTTGGAGCAAATTGAAATATCAAATAAACAAGAAAAAGAAGGAGAGAAAACGAGGTTTTATGAATTAAAACTGAATCTAATTAAAGCTGTAAATGACGAGTCTAGTAAAGTTCAGCTTTTGCATGACGAATTCCTAAATTCAGTAGATGCATATTTCATGTGTAGACAAAATTTTAGCATCAGTAGTAGTGAATTAAATCAAGATATTAATTCATTCTTTGGGGAGGTTTTATCGGACAGAGGACTTAAAAACCTTGATGTCTTAAAGAAAAGAATGGAGTTTTTAGATGATACCTTTATTCAGATTCGTAATCCTAATTTAAGAACTGAGCATATTGAGAAAATCTTGAATAAAATATTTGAGAGCGATCTGATAATTGAGCAAATAAAAAGTGATCTAGGCAGGATGAGGCATCTTGTAGACTCCATAAAATGTTTTGGTAAAGAATTGAACAATTAGCTTCTCACGAATTGATTGCATCATAATCATGTCGATAGAGGGCATATTGTTGATCGAGGTATATAGCAAAATCTTCAAGACGAACCATCCACGGGGCTTTAGCGGACTGCTCGAGTTTGAATGCCGGAAATGGCAATTCATGAAAATTAGCTTTCTTGCGTGCTGTTTTTACATCCATATGGGTGAAGAAGTCCTGAACTATAGTATCTAGATGTACTACTGGTGAGACATATCTCATACATAACATGGTGTAGGTGTTAAGCTTTGGATCTTGAAATTTCATTGTTTAATTCTTTCTTGGTCTACCTTTTCTATTTTTTATATCTGTTTTTAAGAAGGAAATAACAATATTAGGATCATAAAGCTTTTTCCCCACACTACCTACATTGAATAATTCTAATTTTTGAGAAAGTGCTTCTCTAGACATTGGAAAGCGTTTAGTGAGCCATGCTAAATCTACAAGATCAGGATATTGCTCAGTTTCTAATGCTATAACTGTAGCGCCGTGAATTGAATCACCAAGAAATATTTTAGGAGGTGTTTCGGATTCTACAGTGATGATATATTTGTGTTTAAACATAAGAGTCTCGCTTTTTGCTTATTGAATTTTATGGACAGGGTCTTCCTAAGATTATGTCCAAAATTTATACAGCTAGAAACGGTGAGAGAATGACATTAGCCAGCGTTGTAATTAAGGGTGGTAATGTACCCAATTTTGGGATCATTCCAAAAACGGTAATATTCCCAATTTTGGGATTCTGAACGATCCCGTTTTTGGGATGCAGAACCTATCAATGAATCAATCATCTCTCTTTTAAGAGAGCACCGTCTTAATTCAAGGTCAAATCTTCTTCCATATTCAAAAAATAAACTTCAAAAGCAACTTGATATATGCACCAATTTTGCACTGGCTTGAGCTGTAAATGATTTAAATTAAAAAATGATAATGGGTACATCAATAATTTTTGTGAGCTTGTAGGGCAAATTAGAGCGTTATATGAGTGTCTATCTTTAGCACTATTTAATTAGATTATGTTCGCGGTGGTGATCCAGAATAAGACGACTGTTTCAACGCAATTTTATGTGGTGGAGTAAAAGACTAAAAATATAGTGTTTTACGGTCTCCCTCGCGCGCGCGCGCGTTTTGTTGAAATATACCCATTTTTTTATAGCATATTTTAACTCTTAATGGATTCAGCACCATAAGATGAAATTTTATGTTTAATGAACTTTATTGTTTTTCTGTCCCAGAAAATTTGTTTATTAATAAAAAGGTTAGAAAATATTCAGCCCCGAACTATATTTCAATGTTGAATGAGCTCAAAGAGGAACATTACTTGACGGGGGAAAAGATTGCATTCGTACTTGATATACAAGGCGGTAGTACTGTTACAGCATGGGCAACTGGTTCAATACCAGAGTATGTTCACGGGGACTTATTTATTGATTTATGGAAGACTATGACCAATAAGTCTGATGATCAAATTCCACGTATTGTTCGCTTTAATTGAGAATAAGAGATGACTTCTAAATTTAAATTACGTGAACCAATTACAGGTTTAGACATTGAGCGAGCGCAAGAGTTATGTAGTCTTGTTATACAAGGTATAAATCAGTTTCAAACTGATATTTACTATCATGATTCTAATCAGCTTTTTGATCACTGTCTCGTTGATAAGCTAAAGTTGATAGCAAAAAACTTAGATGAATTAATTTATATATTATTAGGGTTGGTTAAACCCAATAGTATTCATTATGCAGGCATGAAAAAATCAGTTAGCTTAATTAATACAACACCAAATGTCTTTATCATTACGGCGCACTACTTGAACCCAGACAATAAATATAAGCGGTTACTTAACAAGTACTACTTCGATCAAGAACTTGAAGGAATAAAAGCTAAGTTAAGTTTAGTAATAGTTAACTTAGAAAAAATGAGTATCCAAAAATCTTTAAAGAGAAATTAAAAAGATAAGCTTTAATTTACTCATTTTTTTGAATTTCCTTATTCTTTAAATTAGCCTTATTGAATAAAACAGGCTGAAAAGTAAATAATGCGTATTCCAGTATCTAAAGGGCGTGTTGATGCTCAAGCCCAAATGCAGACTTTTACACCAAATACGGGCTTAGCTGAAATTGGTCGTTCTATTGGAGGGGCACTAGAGGCTCGCAGTGAAAAACTTAGAGAAGAACAGGATAAAACAGAAAAAGCTGATTTTGCATTACAGTCATCCAAGATTGGTGCTGATATTAGCGTTGTAGATAATGATTTACTGCTAAAAATGCAGAGTGGGGAATTAACCTACGATAATGCCGTAAAGCAAAGACAGGAAAGCCTTGAGTCAATCAAGACGCAGTATAAAAATGTGGTGCCTAAGCAGTTTGAGCAAAACTTTAATAATTACTTTGAACAGCATTCTTATCAGAGTGCATCGAAGTATCTGCCTATTGCACAAAAATCAGAACAACAACAGGCAATTGTCCAGCTCAAAGGCATGCGAGAAAACTATCTTAAAAATCCTAATGCTTCTGAAAAAGAGGTGTTGAATGGATTGTCTTTGTATGCACAGTCCAAAGGTTTACCGTTGGCTCATGTTCAGGACACTTTTAATGAATACAAAAATAACCGTGCCAGCAATGATGTAACGACTTTCTACCAGGCGAATAAGTCTGACAATGAAAAGCTGACTGAACTCTCAACTCCTGAAGCTGTTATTGCAAAACATCCTAATTTAACTCAAGAACAGGCTGTTTACTGGAGTGGTCGAACATTAACCCAGATTGACCAGAATAACCGTGCGGCTGCATTGCAGCAAAAACAGTTGGATGATGATGCCAAAGATGCTGTTAATGAGATGAAAGCAGACATCGAAACAGGCTTAATCCCAAGTGAAGACGTCATCAAATCTCGTTTGGCACGTGTTAAGGGTACGGAAAAAGAGTCTGAGTTTGTCCAATACAGTGGAGCTTTGGTTGAAGTCCAGCAGTTCATGAGATTAGGGCCAGATGAACGTGAAGCCTATCTGAGCAAGAGACGGGTAGAAGCTCAAAATACGGCGCAGGACAATCCAAAAGATGTCAGTTGGAAATTGAATCTTCTGTCGAAGACTCATGAGAACATGCTCAATTATGAGAAAAATAACTCCACTTTGGCCTACTCGATTAAGACAGGTCAGGATCTAACGGTAGTACCTACCAATGCAATTTTAAGTGGTAACCCTGAAGCCATTGCAGCTTTGTCTAAGAATATTAAATCTATTCACGCAAATAACGTATTGAATGGCACGGTAGGATCCTTAAATCCATTCTCGACACAGCAACAATCTGAATTAAAGCAGTTCTGGGAAAAAGCCAAACCAGGTGACAAATTAAGTTTGCTTACCAGTCTTTATAAATCCAGCGCAGGCAATGCCAATGCATCCAGAGACATGATTAATGGAATTGCTGGTGATAGTGGTGCATATCGTTTATCTGCTTCGCTCAATAACAGAGGTCTGCAAGATATTGCTGGCCAGATCGTTACTGGGCAGGATCTGATTGAAAAGGGGTTGGTCAAGGTCGATGAAAGTGGCTTAACAAAGCATACAGAAGCGTATTTAGCCGGTATTACCTCACCAGGTAAACCAGACTTTCAAATCTATCTGGATTCAATAAAAGCCAACTATGCTTATTTGGTTCAGAAATCCGAAAAGGTCACCGATTCAAAGGGAAATATTCTAAACAAGACCATTGATGAAGAGCTTTTTAATAAAGCAGCTAAGAATGTCACAGGGGGCAAGTTCACTTCAGGGGGATTCTTCGGAAGTAAATCGGTAGTGTTGCGACCTCATACTGTAGGCGAAAAATCTTTCCGTGAGCAGCTGGAGAGTTTTAACTCTCGTAATGCCCGTAACTATGGTGGATCTGACAAAGACTTCTTTTTGGATCTGCCTTTAGAGCAAGACCCTAAGAATCCATACGTCTATTACTTCAAGAATGGCACCAAATACATCATGGATGCCACTGACAAAAAAAGACAAAAACGTTTAGCTTTTACGGTTCGATGAGGTAGATATGGATTTTTTAGCAGATGACGAATTAACGTTAAATCAGGATGATCCTCGCTTCAAACCTAAGAGTGAGCGTGGTGGATTTAGTGATGGAGCTTTAGGTATTGTTTCTGGTGTTGCCATGGGTACTGTTGAGGCAGCTACTGCACCAGATGCCTTGATACGTGGTGATAAGAAAGCAGCAGCATTAAGAGCGCAAAACCTTGAGATCTTTAAACCTGATGACTTAGGGGGAATAGGTGAGTTTACCTATGGCCTGACTAAAGACTTCACTCGTATTGGTTGGAACGCCGTCACAACATTAGGTACAGGCGGTGTACCCGGTTTAGCATTAAATTCTGGGCTATTTGGATACCAGACCTTTGAAGCAGAGAAATCAGATTTATTGAATAAAGGAGCAGATGTAAAAACTGCTCGCACTGGTGGCGCCATTAAAGGGCTTGCAGATGCAGCAAGTTTTGCGATTCCTACCCACGGCGTTGCTAAATCAGTGGTCGCTGATGCTGTGGCCACTACTGCGCTGGCTACTGGGGCAGGGGTCGCTGGTGATTATTTAGAAGGTTCGTTTCTTAAAACCAATGAAAATAAAAAGGTCGCTCAATACGGTGAGGCATTAAAGGAAAATGCTTTAAGTCCATCCACATTAGCAGCAAACGGCGGGATGGCCTTATTACTCAACTTGTGGGCGAACAAAGGGCGTTTACGACCAGAGCAGATTAAAGACCATAGTAATGTAGATACTATGAATGATGCGGCTCATATTCAGGCCAACATCGAGCATGCAGAGGGTACGAATCCATTTAGCCCAACTAATGCAAAAGAGGCCAATTCACACTTTGATGCATTGGATAGTGCAATGGAGAGTGCATTGAATGATGAGCTGGTCAGCTTAAAAGCACCAGTGACAGGCACACCTAAAGCAGTAGTAACCAGTACACCAGTGGTACCAATAACAGGTACACCGAAGGCTATTGTAAGACCAAGCGCTATCAATACTGATGAACATAAAGCGCCAGTAATAGCCGATGTCTTGACTAACCCTGTATTTGATAAAAAACCGTGGACAAAAACGATTGTCCAGGAAGCCTCTAAACGGGGTATCAATCCAGTGGATGCCTTAATCATTTCCCATTTGGAAACTGGTGGCACCTTCAGCACTTCAATCCAGCCAAAGGACAGAAACGGTAAGTTACTATCTTCCGCTACCGGCTTATTCCAGACTTTGGATAGCACCTTTGCCCGTATGGGAGGTAAGAACAAGTTTGATGGCAATGATCAAATTAAAGCGGGCCTGAACTACTACGAACATAACTCCAAGGTTTTTCGTACTCACTTTAATCGAGATCCGAATGGCCTAGAGCTTTACTACCTGCATTTCTTTGGTGAGGGTGGTGGACCAGCATTTTTAAAGGCTAAGGATAATGAGCTTTTTGTTGATGTGGCCACACGCTGGAGTAAAGGCAATCAGAAAAAGACTGCAAGACAGATTGCAGAAGGTATCACTTCAAGTCATCAATTCAATGGTATGACCGTAGGACAAGTAAAGGCCAAATACGAAAAGCGCTGGAACGAAATCGCAAGTCTTTATAGTGATGTTAGTCCAGATGCTTCAGTAAGATCTACTGAAGTCCGAGGGAGCGAATCAGAGTTCCCACAGTTTGAGTCTGATATAACTGCGCCACCTGCTTACAAGTCCCAATCTGATGCTGAAATTGAAGCAATGCCTTTTGTACTCAGTGCAGATGAGCATAGTGTGAAGTCACTCCAGGAAGAGTTTGAAGCCCTATCTTCTCCATTGACCAAGGAGGATCTGGAATACCTCAAGGCTACGGCGCATTATCAGTATTCTGAAGGTGGTGCTTACCGAACGCCGTATGTTGAACCTCAAGTCGATTTATCTGGTCCCGGTAATAGCGCTAACCGTAATTTGGATACATTGGACTCTGATCTTTACCAGCTTGAGCCAGAACAACAACGCGTCATTCTTCCAGGTCCAGAATCGAACACTTTAGATATCAATACCAGAACATCAGATTCAAATATTCAGCAAAACTCAATTATCGCAGGGGTAGATAATTGGACTCCAACCAGATCGCAAAACTACCTTAAACGAGAGCGGTCAATGGATGATGGGGGAGTTATTCAAGAGCTACACAATAGTACTTCTAATACGACATTCCAGCGCCAAGTTAATCAAGATGGCACCATTAGCCCGGTAAAGGCTACACGTAATGGAAATGACCTATTTGCCCATCCTGCTAATGGTAAAGCCGATAGTCCTGAATTAACTGCGGTACAGCATAAAGCTACTCAGGCATTGGAACGGGAGTTTTGGAAGCCAGGTAAATCTAAGGTTGATGGTGCACCGGACTTAACCAAGTCTAGTAAAGGGGAATACGGTGCATTCACTGACACGGCAGACGGCAGGGAAGCAGTTTCAATTCTGGAAGCAGATCCCGATATGGAAGTGACCTTTACGCGTCTGGATGAAAACGGGGATGAGGAAATTGTGACGATGTCATCCCGAGATCTATTGGACTATGTCAAAGAGCAAGAAGAAATCGCAAAAGATGAAATTCAGGCAGTGAAAGCATTGGCAAGCTGCGCATTAAGATTTGGGAGTGAAGCAGCATGAGAGCTGAATGTAGAGAACAAGTTGCAAAGGCATTAGGTAAAAGAAAATTAAGTGCAGCTGATAGTAATCGTATTTCATCACTGTATATCCGGGCACAAAATACTCTGGCCAGAACAGATCCTGATTGGATGTTTAAAAGTCCTGCTGAACGTGCTGAAGCGATTGCGCAGAAAACTGCTACGGATCTCGCCGTCCAGATCGCTAAGAACAATCAGAACATTGCCCGGGATGCCATCATCAAGGCTCAGCTACAGAACGAAATCTATAACCATCCTAAATTAAACCCGGTCCAAGCTTTAATGCGGAAGATTGCATACTTCTCGGATCAGAGTGGTATCCAGTCTATAGAGAAACAATCTCAAGCATTGCATAGCCGCTGGATGTCATTGGTTGCCGATGTGTTTACCAAGACACAAGAGCGCTTTGGTATGTCAGTGAACAAGGCAATGACTGACGACATTATCCGGGTCATGTTTGGTGGCAAATCTGATAATCCAGAAATTACGGCGATGGCCAAGGAAGTAAGTGCAGCCCTGGAGGAAATGCGTTTAGCCTTCAACCGGGCTGGTGGGAATATTAAGAAGCTCGATAACTTTGGCTTTATGACATCACATGATCAGAAGAAAGTAGCCCTAACAGATCAATCAGAATGGGTGAACGATGCATTGGCTGGAGTAGATCGTAATCAGTATGTCAAAGAGACTGGTGAGTTGATGGATGAGCTGGAGCTTAAATCCATGCTTGAGGAGATTTATAAAACCATCCCAACCAACGGCGCTAACAAAGACTTACTGATACTGAATAAACAGGCCAAAGCAGGGGCATCGCCTGTAGGTGGTCGCTCCAAGATGGCGAATCGTCACCAAGAGTCCAGGGCTTTGCATTTCAAGGATGGTGACGCATGGCTGGCGTATCAGAAGAAATATGGAACTTATGATGAAGCAGGGTTTCATGAGATTCTGAAAAACCATACTCACCGCATGAGTACAGAAGTGGCCATGATGCAGAACCTTGGATCCAATCCTCGTAATACATTTGAGTCGTTATTGGATGAAGCCAAGATCAAACTGAAAGCAGATCCACAGAATGGCATGAAACATGGTGAGATTGATAAGCAGGCTCATCGGGCCATGTCCATGTATAACACTCTGGATGCCAATACCCGGGCGATTGATTCAACCTTAGGTAACGTTATGGGTGGATTACGTGCCTTAATGGTTGCATCTAAATTAGGTGGCACCACGCTGACGACCTTTGGCGACCATGCCAGTATGAAGAAGGTCGCTAATATGCTGGGCCTGTCCTATACCAAATCGATCCTCCCTGAATACATGAAGCAATTGAAACAGGGTGCTACACGTGATGAAGCATTGCGGTTTGGCCTTGGGATTAACGAAATGGCCGGTTCAATGACCCGTTTCGGTGATGCTGATATTGTCAGTAGTGCTACCAAGTCAGGCCGCTTTAATGCACGTATGCAGGCTTTTGCTGCAACAACTATGAAACTATCAGGACTGAACGCCGTCACCGCAGGAGCGAAACGAGCGCTTAATCTGGTGCATATGAATAAGCTTGCTGAAATGACCCGTAAAACGGATTGGAAGGATCTTGGTGCAGATGATCTTAAGATCCTGCAGGGGAACGGTATTACCGAACGTGACTGGCAGTTGTGGCAGCAGCTGGAGCCAAGTAAGCGTGAAGATGGGACGGCGGTACTTTCGCAGAATGACTTCTTTAATGCACCAGATGATGTGATTAAGCAGTTCTTGCCACTGGACAAGCAGGACAATGCTAATGCACTGGCTGACTTCCGGTATAAAGCTGCTATGAAATACCAGACTCATATCTTTAATGAGGAGTCAGTCGCTATTATCGAAGCAGGTGTACGTGAACGTAGCATCATTAACTTAGGTGAAGCCGGAACTATCCAAGGGGAATTGGGCCGAACCCTATTCCAGTTCAAAGGCTTCCCATTGGCTTATATGTTCCGTATTGGTCATCGTGCCTTTGCTCAGGGAGATATTAAGAGTCGGGTGACGTTCCTAGCTTCGCTACTGGCTTATCAAACTTTAGCAGGTGCATTGATCGTTCAGACCCAGAACTTGGCCAATGGTAAGAATCCAGAGCCTGTATTTACGATTGATTTCTTTGGTAAGTCACTTCTTAAAGGTGGCGGGCTTTCCTTCCTGGGGGACATCATGTCTGCACTTTCAGATCCAACCGGTCGAAGTGCATCAGACTTTATCAGTGGCCCATTATTAGGCCAAAGCATGAAGTTGGGTATGCTGCTAACCGGTATGGGTAACAACATCATTGAGGGGAAAGAATCTACCCGGATGATGGAAGTGGCCAATACCCTGAAGAGTAATATTCCATTGCAGAATCTTTGGTACAGTAAACTGGTCGTAGATCGAATGCTGTATTCCAAAATGCAGAATATGATTGATCCTGATTATCTACCAAGAACACAGCAGCGCCTGGAGAACTTAGGTAATAGTTACTGGTGGGATTTATCAGAAGAATAAAATTAGGAGCTTCGGCTCCTTTTATCATTTTAAATATATGATAAAAGATTATAAATAAAGATATATATAGTTGAAGCACTCATTATGAAAAGAATAGTTGCCCTCTCATTAGTTCTTTTTACTGCCAGTATCCATGCTGAAATAGTTGTTCCAGCAAAATACTTGGACCCCGCCAATGGTTATGATATCAAGCAGACACCCCAACGCTTTTCACAAGAAAATCCCTTTATTGTAGAGATGGCATACAGCGCGGGTGGCAACGAACATAGAGAAAACTGGCATACAAAATGCGGTTATGAGACTAATTATACTACGGGCTTTGATGAAATTATCTGTGATACCAGACAAAACAATCTAATGATTCTGACGCATGGAGATTTTAAAAAGTCAGTTGTATTTATGGATGCATTCCAAGGTGCTGATCGATTTAAAACCAAAGTGAATCTTAAGCTAGATGGCGGCAATGTTATAGCAGGCATACCCGCTGATCTTCTAGGTGATAATCAAACCGATATAATTTTAAGAAAACTTGAAGGCGGCAAAGAATTAATTTACACCTGGAAGAAAGCTAACGGACAATTTGAAAAAGTTAAGATCGATCTCTATGGCCTTAAGGAGTCTTTAGAATTCGTAGATGCCTTAAAAACAGCGAATAGATGATTATTTAAAACGATATAGGAATTAAAAATTGAAAAAATTACTTTTGATTTTAGCTACCCATTTATTCAGTTTAAGTGCTCATGCAACCCCCATCACTTTGCAACACTCCAAGACTAGCTATGTAAACTCCGGGATCTGTTCCGCCGTGGTGGATGTGACGATCCATGATTTCCTTGGGACCTATGACAAACTGTATTTAGATCTAGTGGCAAAGGATAAATCCGGCAGAGTGCAGGGGACTTCTGAGAATGTAATAACCTACGGCGATATACAAAACCTTCAAGGTAAAGCATTTGGGAATGTCTTTATCGAATCAGAGACTATGTGCGGAGCGGGTCGCACTTGGACAGTTCAAGTTAAGCGCGCCGTCCTGGTCGCAGATGGTAAAAGAGAAGATCTACTGAAGGCCAAGAAAGTTCATATTGATGACTTTCAACCAATGAAATTTAAAGTTCAATAATGAATGATTTGAGTATAAAAAATATACTTTCCTACCGTTACTCTTAAAAAAACGCATATTTTAGGCTGTTACTCTTGTAGTTTCATTCCTGTTACTCATATTGAAGGTTTGTTGTTACTCATACAAAATAGTTTGTAGATGACCAATTTATAGAGTAGTCATCTATAAGCTATTTGGATTAGTTAAAATTCTTAAATTAGTTCTAATTGTCCAATTTTGTATTTATAAGTTTGCCACTCGCCATCACGTGGTTCTCTACTAATACCAGTTTCACTTCGCCATAGATCGATGAAAGCATCTCCGTGTTCGTAGTTTGGAATGCTGCCAGTTGCCCAACTCGATATAGCACTTGGACTTACATCTAATACATAAGATATTTTTTCATGAGACCAGCCAAGGTTACGTAAATCTAAAATCATTCGTCCAAAGTCAGGTGTTTTATATCCACGTCTTTTCACAAGAAACTGCTTTATCTTCTTTTCACTCTTAAGTTTTCTAAAGCGTTGGGGTAAACCACCATCTTGCACAGTACTGTCAAAATTTAAATCATAAACATACATTATGAGGAGACTCCGTGTATTTGTTCTAATGCATTGCCATCCAAATTTGAGAATTGGCAGTACTTCAATTGAGCATGCATGTACGCGGTACCAGCTTCGCCGTGGCGGTTCTTTCCTACAATAGCCTCAGCAATACCCCTGTATTGAGATTCCTTGTTATAAACTTCGTCTCTGTACAAGAAAATAATTTGGTCGGCATCTTGTTCAATTGCACCTGATTCGCGTAGATCCGACATCATTGGTCTTTTGTTTGGTCGCTTCTCTAACTCACGATTGAGCTGAGATAAAAGAACAATGGCGCAATCAAACTCTTTAGCCATGGCTTTCAGCTCACCGGTAAAATAAGCAATCTTTAAATCCTCCCGGGCGAATTGCTTTGTTGTCTTCATGATCTGAAGATAATCAACCAGTACCACACCGACGGAGCCGTACTGATGTTTTACTTTACGGATAGATTCCCTGATATTTGCAATAGATGGACGGGAAGTATCATTGATATGCATTGGTACCTTTTGAAGCATCGCAACGGCGTTTGTATATGCTGTAAATTCCTCTTTAGGTAGTAGATGAGGGGAATTGCGTACTACTCCAATATCTGCCGGTGCAATCGCGCAACAGAGACGCATGGCGATCTGCTCTTTAGGCATTTCGCCAGACATTATAAGTACAGGCTTTTTCTGAATGACTGCTACATGATTTGCAATGAGCTGGAGCATCGTTGTTTTGCCCATTGCTGGACGTGCAGCCACTACCATTAGACAACCAGGCTCAACATCACCAAGCTTTTTATCAAGGTCATATATTCCAGTCTGAATACCATTAATTAGTGTTTTACCAGCAATCGCGGCTTCCATTTTCCGATGCATCTCAAGAAACGTATTGTTTGCAGCATCATGGATATGGAAAAGGTTTTCACTACCTTGTTCTGTACTTATTTCCGCAAAGGCTGTCTGAGCATTCAAAACTAAATCACCACGACTTACAGTCAAATTACGAGCACTTTGAATGACTTTATAGGCTTGTGCTTCAACTTGTCTGCATGTCGTAAGATCCTTCAATTTCTCAGCATAAGACACCAGGTTATAAAAGCTGGAAGGGGCATCACCTAAAATTTGCATGATGTATTGCTCACCACCGGCAGCTTCAGAATAGTTACGCATTTCTAACCACTGATTAACCAATACGGCGTCATATGGTGAATTTTTAGAATCAAGATCTACTATGGCCTGAAAAATTAGTTTGTGGCGTGTAGCGTGGAAATCTTCCTCGGTCAGTAGATTTTCAACTTGGCTATACGAATTTGAAACAGTCATCAGCGCTGCAAGTACAGCTTGTTCAATTTGTAGATTATGAATCGGCGTATTCATTGAGGACCTCCTAATAGGCTCTTAGGCTTAGTCGGTAAATTAAGAACTGGTTGAGCAGTATTAGCTTGCTGTCCGGTCGGAGACAGAATGCCATATTCAGGATTCTGCTTTTTGTAGCGTTCAAACTTGTCTACGATCCAAGCCGTGAACTTATGAAGTTTTTTACTGTCAGATAGTCCGCTGTTATCAAAATAAGAGTTGAATGCACTCAGCTCGAATTCAAAGCTAGGTAGGCCAAAGATTAGGTCTATATTGTTGCTGTGACCTGCCATCTTTATCTTTGTTATCAACTGATCCACATCAGGAAACCAGTCATGCTCTTGAGAGAGATTCATTGGTAGATTCCCTGATAGGTTCTGCACCCCGTTTTTGGGATCATTCAACATCCCGTTTTTGGGGTTATTCAAAGCACTATTTTTGGGATCATTCCCATTTTTGGAATCATTCCGTTTTTGGGATTGTTTAATGTTCCCGTTTTTGGGTGTATTAGCATCATCTAGATTTTGGGTGTATTCCTCGCGACCCTTTACGCCGTTGAGCTTGAGAACACGAACACGTCTGGTAGGTCCTGTGCGCTCTCCAGTATCTTCGACCAGACCAAGTTTAATTAACTCTAAAATAACTTTTTGAACTGTTTTTTTATCCAGCACGGTATCTTTAGCCAAGCGCTCTATGCTTGGCCAAGCCGTATGTTCTTCACCGGCCCGATCTGCTAATGAAAGCAGAACGAGACGTTGTGATGAGTTATTTACTGGAGCAGTCCAAGCCCATCTTGTTGCATCAATGCTCACTAGACCCTCCTTGCCGAGTTGTTTTAATTACGGCGTTAAGGATTCGCTCAGGTGTCATCCGCACTGATTCAGCGTATGTATTTGATAAGGGCTGTGGCGGCGAATTTTGAGGTACAGGAATAATTTCTTTTGGAGCATTAGAAGGCTTATCCATTTTTAGTAGCCTCCCATTCTGCTTCATACTTTTCGCGTTCAATGTCGAATGAATTGCTATGACTCTCTGCCCAGTACGCAGCAATATGAATTAAGCGTTCAAGAGTCGTGAAGACGGCGCCATGAGTATTTTGCTTAATAGCCTCTTTGATTATTTCGACTTCATCTTTAGCTTCATAAAACATGGTCTCAAGCCATGATGTATTTTCATAAGCTAATGAGTATGCATCGTACAGATCACCAGCATCGTACTGATCATCAGGCTTATGCGTATGTCTGTTAAGTTCACGCATGTAAGTGTCTGCTTGACTGTTAGCAAGCTGCTGGGAAATTATTATTAGATTTTCTAGTTCAGCAAAAGCAGAGGAGTCGGCTTTATCATTTTCTTGTACAAATGCTTTAACGAAAGCCGTTGCTTTGTTGATCTGGTTAGCCAAAGTTCGAAGTTGTGTGGCAGCTTCAGATGCAAGTGAATAGGCACTGATAATATCAGCGACACTGTAAAAAGGAATTGATTGTTCTGGAAATTGAATTTGTACTTTAGCGTTCATGATGAATGCGCTCCTTGTGTTTGTTTAGGAGCTTTGCCAGTCACGACCAAGTGAGGGTGGCAAAGCTGAAAAGGGTTGGTCGACAGGTACACAAGAGACCTGCACATCCGAAGATGTCCCTCTCCAGCTTCACCATAGAGATGCAGAAGCATAGAGATTTTACGCATAAAAAAAGCCCGTAGCGGACTGTATGCGCTTGTGTATTCATAGCCGACCAAAGCTAATTCGATGATTTTGCACCGAACAAAATCAATATAGCCGATCATTTTTGATTTGAGAAGCCTTAAACAGAAAATATTTTGAAAATTCATGGCCGCCCCCCAAACCTTTTAGCTAGGATCTGCATACCTTTTGGCAATATGAAGAACTCAGTCTGTGTGTAACTGTATGATTGACCTGAAGGCTTTACACCTTCTTTATGGGAGTATTTAGTTTCACAATAGCCACGACTTTCACTGTAGTAGGTTGAAGCACGAGCATCATTAAGATACCGATCCCAACCATGTTCACGTAGCCATTTGGCTAAAATATGCTGCTTAGTATTTAAAATTTTGCATGCCTGTTGGAACTTAACGCCGTGCTCGGTGTGAGTAATCGTCTCGATAGCTTTGGTGAGGATTTTGTTTTCTGAAGTGAGTTGTAGATTCTGCTTTGCTTGCACTTCGATAGCATTAAGAAGATGTAGTGGATTATTAATGTCGAATGCCGGAGTCCGCTTTTCAAGCTCATACCAGCGCTTAACAATAGCAGCAGTAAATTCAGGACAAAGCTGAGCAACAACAGTAATTGAGTCAAGCTTTCCCTGTTCACCTGAAAATACATATTCAGTGCTTGTACGCCCGGCTGTAGGCTTTTCCACCGTTGGTGGTAAAGTAATGACACGCCGTTCAGCTAAACGTTCGATTGTTCTTTTGACAGAATCTAAGCGGATGTTAGTAATAGCTGAAATATCTGAACTAAGCATTTGTTGAGAAGGCAAAAGAGAAGTAAGGGAGGTATTCATAATTAAGCCTCCAATCCTTTGGAAGCCATCCATGCTTCGACATCCTCAATGCGCCATGCAGTGATGCGTTCAGTTAGCTTAATGGGAGCAGGGAACTCGCCAGTGCGGACCTTATCCCAGATAGTCGTTTCTCCCATTGGGAGTATGCCTTGGCGCTCAGGACGCGCTTTGATGAGCCGAGTTGTGCCATCTTTAGCAGTATACTTGCGTTCTTTACGTGCAGCCGTAGTTGCAAGTTGTGACATGCGATAAAAACCTTTCGGCGCCGTAGATTGTTGTTGTATAGACATTAAAAAAACCCCTAACTATGTGCCGTACTGCAACGGCGTTAGAGGTAGTTTGTTTAGATATAGATGTTACGTCATTGCATATGCAATAATAGAAATTGTATGTGCAATTAATTTTTACCTAAGGGTTTGTTTTATATGGTTTAAATTTCTTATTTGCCTCGCTAAAAAATTCATCTATTACTCTTTTACTTAAATTAGGTATCTGCATATTTGCTATTTCACTTACTATTCCAGCTTGGTTGATACTTCTTAATCCTCTTTTATTACTTTCACATAGCATTGCGCCAATAAGGGTTAATAATCTAGAGTTCACCGTAGAAATTTTTTTGAACTCAGATTCACTTATATTGATCTGTTCTAGCTCTTTAATTCGCTCTTGTGCTTGATGCAACTTTTTTGTTAAATCATTAATTTCATCAGTTTTTGTTAACTCTAATTGAGAATCTTCATTACATTTAAAAATTGTAGGGAAGACGGTCTTTAATTCATTTAATGAAAAAACAATATCATTTGCTAAGAATGGATTTCCTTCAAAACTTAAACTCTCATTAAGCCATTTCTTTTCTTGTATATCATCATCCATCATTCTTGGGAACGCTCTAAGATATTGATCACTCGAAAGCGGTAGCAATGGTGCATATGTGGTAGGCTGAGTAATAAACTCAACTATTTTATCAATATTAAAAAAAACATCGCCCGCTCTTGGGTCTGGGTGGTCAATATAATTTATAAAATTTGAAGCATGAACATAGCCTTTAAATTGCATTGACCAGCTTATATGCTCAATATGAGCAACAGGACTTTTGGAGTCTATACTTGGTTGAAAACGCTCTTCCTCAATGCAAACAATATTTCCTTCAAAATATATACAAGGATGTAGCTCATCTTTTCTACAGTGGTACTTAATTTTGTTAGGGCTTAGTTTGTTTTCGGAAATTGCTATAATCTCCTGTAGAGAAAATATTTCTTGCATTCTTGCCTCCCAGAGCACCCAGGTATTAAGTTAAGCCAATCAAATTGGGTATTTGACTTTCGCCCCGTCGAGCTAGGCTTAACGTATTAAATTATAATTTATTACTGAGATATATTGCAGAGATTGGTACTACTTTAAGCAGTGGTTTTGTTCAATAAAATGATATTGTTATCATCATTTTTTGGTTTGAATTGAGAAACATCACCGCCTTGCCGTAAGGTATCTAAATAGTCAGCCCATAACTGCATGAGCTCGCGTCTACGTCTTAAAAAAGCAGTTCGGTTATATGCAGTACCATTTGGGTCTTTTACGGCGTGTGCCAATTGATGTTCGATAATATCTGTCCGATATTCGAGCTCTTCATCAAGGATTGTCCTCGCTGTTGCTCTAAAACCGTGTGCTGTATGTTTGCCTTTAAAACCAATACGGATCAAACCCTGTCGGATAGTATCCTCACTCATACATTCACTACCTGTTTTAACGCTAGGGAATACAAAGGGTGAATTCGTACGTAGGTCCTGTAACTCTTTTAAAATATCGAACGTTTGTCTGGAAAGTGGAACTATATGTTCTTGGTGGGTTTTACTAGCAAAAAATGAGAGCTGTCGTCTTTCAAAGTCTACCGATTTCCACAATAAACCGCGTATTTCATTGGGGCGCTGGAAAATATAAACTGACAATTTCATAGCCAACTCTGTTGTGAGCCGGTTTCGTGGATTATCTTTTGTGAATCGCCACATCTTGCGTAATAACTCAGCTAGCTCTTTTTCATCGGTGACGGCATTGTGATTGCCTTTAATCGGTTGGGGCAGAGTAATATCATATGCTGGGTTATAAGTGATAATTCGCTTCTTCACTGCTAATTTTAAAACCATTGCCATGATGGATTTAATACGCCGTGCTGATTCCAATGCACCGCGTTCAACAACTTTATCGGTAACATCACGTTCCAACTGTTCAACAGTCATGTTTACCACTGGCATATCACCAATAAATGGCAAAATATCTTTATTCAGTTTACGAATAGTTTCGCTATCCACCTTATTTTCAAGTTCTCTGTTTCTTAGCCATTCCTTACAAAATTTATCAAAGGTATTTTCAAAAATTGCCTTTTTTTCATTCCTATTCTGATTTCTTTCTGTAGCAGGGTCGATGCCTTGTAATAGTAACTGTTTGGCATATTCTCGCTTGAGTCTAGCTTGCTGGAGACTGAGCTGCTCAAATGTGCCCAAAGCTAAAGTATTTTGTTTTTTACTGATTGGGTGACGATAGTTCATTCGCCAATATTTAGATCCATTCCTCTTTACCAGTAAATATAAGCCACCACCATCAGAATATTTTTTATCTTGATTAGGGTCTGCAGTCAGATTTTTAACTGTTTTAGCATCTAATTTATTCGATTCTTTAGCCATAGCAATGACCTCAGTTGTTGGTATTCTTTTTAGAGAAAAAGAAAAAATGAGTACAAATATTAATTTTTAGGCTTCATACCAACAAATATACCAACATAGTTGTTGGTATGCTACCGTTTTACATCGTAGTGTATTGGACATAAAAAAAGCTCAATCCATTTAAGATCAAGCTTTTTGAACTACGATACTGTACCGTAAAAATCGAATTTGGCGGTGAGAGAGGGATTCGAACCCTCGATACGCGTAAACGTATACACACTTTCCAGGCGTGCTCCTTCAGCCACTCGGACACCTCACCAAGGCGTGCGATAGTAACTAAAAAAACGAGTCCTGCCAAGATTTAAGACGAGCTTTACAGAAAAAAAATAATAGAGGTGATAAGATTGCGCTAAAAATCATATTGGTTTAATTACACAATGCAAAATACGGCCAAAAAAGCGACCTTGCCTGCCACGGCTTTGGCAGCTCTTGGAGTGGTCTTTGGAGACATCGGAACAAGTCCGCTCTATGCCTTGAAAGAGTCCTTCCATGCAGCGCATGGGTTGGGAATTCAGCCTGAAAACGTATTAGGAATTTTATCCATTATTTTTTGGTGCTTAATGCTGATTATTAGCATCAAGTATGTCGCAATCGTGATGCGTGCAGACAACAATGGTGAAGGTGGCATTATGGCCTTACTCGCGTTGAATTTGCGTAAAGCGAAAATTGCCGACAACAAAAAAATCTACATGATTGCGATAGGCTTTATTGGAGCATCACTGTTCTTTGGTGACGGTATTATTACCCCAGCCATTTCAGTATTGTCTGCGGTCGAAGGGTTGTCTATTGCAACCGATGTGTTTGACCCGTTCATTATGCCTATTGCAATTGCCATTATCGTCACGCTGTTTTTGGTGCAAAAGCACGGTACGGCGTTTGTAGGTAAGTTTTTTGGTCCAATTACGCTTGTGTGGTTCTTATCTTTAGGCATCTTGGGTATTCACAGTGTCATCCAAACACCTGTGGTACTAGGCATGTTTAGTCCGCATTGGGCGATCCAGTTTATCTATCACCATCCGATCATGACATTTTTTGTGATGGGTGCTGTGGTGTTAACAGTGACTGGTGGTGAAGCGCTATATGCCGATATGGGACATTTCGGACCAGTTCCGATTCGTCTGGCGTGGTTCTTTGTGGTATTGCCATGCTTGGTTTTAAACTACGCAGGACAGGGCGCATTATTACTCAGAGACCCAGCGGCAATTGAAAACCCGTTCTATTTACTGGTGCCGCAGTGGGCCTTATACCCAATGATTATTATGGCAACCATGGCAACAGTCATTGCTTCTCAAGCCGTAATTTCTGGGGTGTTTTCTCTTACGCGCCAAGCGATTCAATTGGGTTATTTACCGCGTTTAAGTATTAAACATACGTCTGAGTCTGAAGAAGGTCAGATTTATGTACCTTTCTTAAACTGGTTACTTTTAATCGCAATTATTATCTTAATTTTAATCTTCAAAACCAGCTCGAACTTGGCAAGTGCCTACGGTTTGGCCGTAACTTTGACTATGCTCTGTGACACGATTTTGGTTGCAGTGTTTATCTACTCGGCGTGGAAGTGGAGTTTGCCAAAAGTGCTTCTCCTGATTATTCCGTTCTTTATTTTAGAGTCGGTGTTGGTCGGTGCAACTTCACTTAAAATCTTGTCGGGCGGTTGGGTGCCATTATTGATTGGTGCGATTGCAGTGACCATTTTAATGACATGGAAACGTGGCCGTGAGCTTACTTTTGCTAAGCTTGAACACGATACTTTGTCACTCGATTTGTTTGTAAAAAGTATTGGTAATAGTGTGCACTGGGTGCCAGGCGATGCTGTATTTATGACGGGTACGCCAAATGTTGTGCCACATGCCATGCTGCATAATATTAAGCACAATAAGGTACTACATCAGCGTAATATCTTGGTCACTGTAGTGATTGAAGATGTACCGTTTGTTGCACCTGAAGAGCGTATTACGACAGAAACCTTAGCTGAACATTTCTTCCGTATTAAAATTTTCTACGGCTTTAAAGATGAAATGAATGTGCCGAAAGCATTGATGCAAGCCTATGAACAATTAGGCCTTGAATATGACTTGATGCATATCAGCTTCTTTATTTCGCGTGATCGTATTGTTCATTCTGTGGGAGACGGTATGTCGCCATGGAGAGAAAAGCTGTTTATTTCAATGCAGCGTAATACTAGTCCGGTGAGTGACTTCTATCAAATTCCAACCAACCGTGTGGTTGAGTTAGGTAGCCAAATCGAAATATAAAATTTGATGTAATAAAAAAACCAAAACATATGTCTTGGTTTTTTTATGGCTCGGATTATTGAGCTTGTGGCATAGGTGCATCTGCTGGTAACGCCCCATCTTTTGCCATTGGGTCTGCTGATTGGTTCGGGTTAGCAGCTGGCGGTGGAGTGTTCGGATCTTGTGGCGCTGAAGCCGCTTGATTCGGTGCAGGTGGCACTGCATCAGTTGGTGCAGCTGGAGGAGCCATTTCACCGCCCGCTGGAGGTGCTGGTGGAACATCTGCCGGAATAGGAGCACCAGTAGGCGTTGCGCTTGCTGGTGCAGCAGAAACTTGCTGTACTTGTCCGCTATTGACCAAATCGCTAATAGAACCTGGTTGGCCGTTGACGGTTGTAGTCACTTTTACTTTAGATAAGCTTTCTAAAGTATCACCTGGCTGGACTGCTGGTTCAGCCAAAGCAGCCATACTACACAATCCTGTGATTACGCCAATACCAATAATCTTTGAATGGATCATTAAATGGACTCCGATTATATTTTTATCCAAATTTGTGGAGCTAACCATGTCATAAGCCATAAGTGCATTTCAACGAAAGATACGCAATTGGCGCAATTCAATAGCCAAAGGCTCTCATAATGCCAATAGACTGTTACGTAAAACCGATTAGAGTTACAAAAAAGATGACCATGTTTTAACCATTTGAAAGATAAGCGATATACTTAAAAAAGCAGGATTGTTAAGCTGCGTGTGGACAGTGGTATTGATAGAAACATGGCAAGTAAAAAACGTAGTAAAGGTACAAATTCATTTTCTCTAAGTGAGCATTTTGGCAAGATTATTCTTGCTTGTATTGCAGCCGGAAGCTTTGCAATTGCTTTCGGCAGTGAAAAGATTTCGCAGTGGTTTTCGCCTTTAAGTACTAACTCGACTTGTCTTAACCAGTTTTATCGAGAAGTTCCGCCTGCTTTAAATAAAGAAAGCTTAAAAAAAGACAGCTATCCGCTGTGCTTTAACGGTTTTAATGTCCTCTATTCAGGTATTTCTAAAACACCATTATGGTCAGCCGAGCATTTAGATGCAGAACGTTTAAGTATCAAAATTAAACGTGAAGATAACTTCCATGAAGAAACGCGTGTTCCTCAAAAGCATCGGGCACTTTTAAGTGACTACCGTGGTTCAGGGTATGACCGTGGTCATATGGCACCGAATGGCGATATGCCAAATAAAGAATCACAGTCTGATAGTTTCTCGCTCAGCAACATGGTGCCGCAAGCGCCTAAAAATAACCAAGAAGTCTGGCGTAAACTTGAAGAAGCAACCCGTGCTATTGTCACCAAGCAAAAACAAGATGTATATGTCGTGACAGGACCTGTTTTTGAGGGTAAACGTCTCAAAACGATTGGGCAGGGTGTGATTGTACCTACCGCAGTTTATAAAGCGGTGTATATGCCAAAAACTGGCGCTATTGGGGCTTACTACGCACCTAATAATAACTCGCAGCAAGTGAAGGTAGTGAGTGTTTGTTATATAGAAGAAAAGCTTGGTATTAACTTATTTCCACAGTTAACCGAGCAGCAAAAACGTAACGTTTATCGCTTACCGTTGACTGCTAGCCAAGTTAAACCCAACCAAAAGCTCGACTATTTGCATTGGGATGGTGAAAGCCAGTGCGAACAAGACCTAAGCGCAGAACAAATTCAAGCGTTACAAGACCAATTTAAAAAGCAAAAAACTGGCTCTTCTGAACCGATGGAAGCAAAAGTTCCAAGTATTGATGAAGAAACTAGAAATGCCATTGTGAAACAATTGGTTGAAGCCTTGGTGAACTATTTCTTGCAGATAATGAAATAAGACGCTTCTAGCACTGTTGTGAAGGCTGAAACGATACAATAAGATGAATAGACAGATCTGTCTGTTCATCTATTTATTCGAATAAGGATAATAACAATGTTTGCCTCGATGTTTCTTTTTTCTTTTGCAATGTCGATTACACCCGGTCCCGTCAATACAGTCATTTTATCGACCAGCTTAAATCATGGTTTAAAAAGATCACTTCCCTATATTTCAGGCGCCACCATTGGCTTTACCTTACTTTTGATTTTTATGGCTTTTGGCCTTCAAAGTGTATTAACTCAGTTTCCAGTTGTCTTAAAAATTCTTGCAGTTTGTGGAACGCTCTTTGTTTGCTATATCGGCATAAAAATTATTCTTTCTGCTGCCAATATTTCAATTTCAAGTGCACCTGTAGAGCACATGCTTATTCCCAATTTTAAAGATGGTTTCTTATTACAGTGGCTTAACCCAAAAGCGTGGTTGGCTTGTGTGTCGGGCATTACCATGTTTACGAGCATTGAAAACCCGCAGTCGTTGCCGATCTTTATTATTATTTATTTCTTCACATGCTATGCCTGCTTGTTCTTTTGGGGACTATGTGGCGATAAATTTTCAGTGGTACTGAATCAGGGCAAGCGTTTGAAATATTTTAATATCCTGATGGGCGCTTTCTTAATTTTGTCGGCTCTTTTAATTTTGATTGATTTTTTTTAAATTGGTCGTATTACACTGTGAAGATATAACAACGAGACAACAGCTATGTTTAAGCCATTTGAAAAGGGTACTGAGTCTTCTTCAATTGAAGATTTAACATTAGAAAATGATGTCGATTGCGTGAGTATTTATGGCAATTTGCAAATCACTAAAGACAAAGTCGGGTTAGAGCAGGCAAAGGCATTGCAGAGTTTTTTAAACGATATAGTTGCAGCTTTGGAAAAAGAAGAATTGCCTGAGAAAATTGAACGTCCAGCTGAACAAGAAATTAATAATCCGTTTTTGTAATAAATATATTTTACTCAATTTGCTATCGCGATGGTGGCACGGATGCCGCCTGTTTCACTGCGTTACATGGAAGTAACGTCAGTGAAACGAATGAGTTTTGTCACTTTTGCTTACTCAAAAGTGAGGCATTACCTATACAACTACAACTTGAGTGACCGTGGTATTTGCGGTTGTGCAGTTAATCCTTATCCCCAGCAACTACCTTATAAATAATTGCCCCAATCACAGCCCCTAAAATCGGTGCTACCCAGAACAACCACAACTGACTTAAAGCAGCCGTTTCAGCAAAGAACGCAACACCTGTACTACGTGCAGGGTTTACCGAAGTATTTGTCACCGGAATACTGATTAAGTGAATGAGTGTTAAGCCTAAACCAATCGCGATAGGAGCGAAGCCAGCAGGCGCACGGCGGTCAGTTGCCCCTAAAATAATGATTAAGAAGAAAGCAGTAAGAACCACTTCAATAATGAAAGCAGAACCTAAACCAAATTTATTTGGTGATAAGTCACCAAAACCATTGGTCGCAAACCCGCCAACACCACTAAAGCCTGCTTGGCCTTGAGCAATAATATAAAGAACAAATGCAGCAGCAGTCGCACCAACCACTTGCGCAACAATATACGGAATTAAATCTTTAACATCGAAGCGGCCACCGACCCAAAGGCCAACACTTACCGCGGGATTGAAATGTCCACCTGAGATATGCCCTAGAGCATAAGCACCTGTGAGTACGGTTAAACCAAAGGCAAGGGCTACACCTGCAAAGCCAATGTTCAGGGAAAGCTGCGGCTAAAACTGCGCTACCACAACCACCAAAGACTAGCCAAAACGTACCTAAGAATTCAGCAAAATATTTATTCATTGTGATTAGGGTCTGTTGACACTTACTGTTCATAATTAACCCTATAACGGTAGCCATAA